>Ga0255028_100010_pt1 | contig 70864 bp, 62 predicted proteins | sample DRGLUT_MetaT_FD_178168 | JGI IMG/M metagenome (GOLD analysis project Ga0255028, IMG submission 178168) | Metatranscriptome of freshwater microbial communities from Pennsylvania, United States - DR:GLUT (Metagenome Metatranscriptome) | ecosystem: Environmental > Aquatic > Freshwater > Creek...
AGGACCTGCGCGGGACACCACTTGGTTGCCGCCCTGTTGCTCAAGCTTGGCCCTATGCGTGACCGTGCGTGAACGCGTTGCGGCCGCGATCGCCCGACCCAGGCGAGCCCATGCTGGTCGACCACGGGCGCCGCATTTCGTGACTGGCTGACCGCAAAGGCCCGGTCTCGAGACGCCACATGTCGGCCGGCAGCCACACCGGCACGCTTCAACCGAGCGAGGCGCACCCTCGCCGGCGAAACCTCAGCGCAGCCGCGTGGCGTCGATCACCAGGAAATACTGGCACGCCTCCATCCCGAGATTGGTGAAGGCGTGCCCGGCATCAGCCTCGAAATACAAGCTGTCGCCCTCTTCGACCACGACCGCGCGATCGCCGATCGTCGCGCGCAGGCGTCCCTTCAGCACGAAAATGTACTCCGACACGCCGCGGCGGTGGGCGACGAACTCGCCCGTGGTTGCGCCCGGCGGGAGCGTGTTGAGCACCCAGTCGATCCCCCGTCCAGGCAGCACCGGAGAGAGACACCGGCGCAGGAATCCCGACGCCTCATCGCGCAGCACCGGTTGGCGGGACGCCGGGATCAGAAGCACCTCCACTTCGGTGGTGGGTGCCATCAGCCTGGAGAAGGTCACACCCAGCGCCTCGGCGAGGCGCGAGAGGACCGCCGTCGACGGCACGGCCTCGCCGCGCTCGATCTTTGAGATCATCGAGCGGCTGACCCCGGACAGGGATGCCAAGGCTTCGAGGGAGAGATCCTGCTCCTTCCGTCTGCGCCGGATCTCCTCGGCAAGCACTTGGATCTGAGAGCGCGTCTCAGCCTCGATCTGGACCCGCCGCCCCTCTGCCGTGATCGTCATTCGCGTCCCGTCCTGGTCCTCCGGCACTGTCCTCGTTCGTGACCGCCGGAGGCTGATCGATCGGTGCTTAGCACAGGCCATGTGGGTGCGCCCGGACGGCCGGCCGCGGGAATTGGCATGGAGCTTGTATCAAGCCGAGTGGAAATTCATCTCTCAAAGTGGATGCCCGGCCATGCTCGACGTCGCGATGCCAGCGGAGGCGATCCGGATTGCCGGGTCCGGCGCGGTCACGACCGCAGAACGGCGTCAGATCGTCTGGTCGAGCGTCATCGGCACCACCGTCGAATGGTACGACTTCCTGATCTACGGAACGGCCAGCGCCCTCGTCTTCAACAAGCTGTTCTTCCCCAGTATCGACCCCGTGGTCGGCACGATCGCGGCCTTCGGGTCATACGCCGTCGGGTTCCTGGCCCGGCCGCTGGGCGGAGCGGTCTTCGGGCATTTCGGCGACAGGATCGGGCGCAAGGCCATGCTGTCGCTGACCCTGATGATCATGGGCCTCGGCACCTTCCTGATCGGGTGCCTGCCGACCTACGGGCAGATCGGCATCCTCGCACCGATTCTCCTCGTCGCCCTGCGCCTCGTCCAGGGCATCGGCATCGGCGGCGAGTGGGGTGGGGCCGTGCTGATGGTGGTGGAGAGCGTGCCGGCGGAACGGCGCGGCTTCTTCGGGAGCATCGTTCAGCTCGGATACCCGATCGGCGTGATCCTCTCGATCGGCGCCTTCGCGCTGACCGGTCTGCTGCCGGAGGCGGCGTTCCTGTCGTGGGGCTGGCGCGTCCCGTTCCTGGCAAGCGCGCTCCTCGTCGGCGTCGGATTGTTCATCCGCCTGCGGCTTCACGAAACCCCGGCCTTCCGGCGGATCAAGGAGCGGGCGGTGACGGCGCGGCTGCCGGTGATGGAGATCCTCACCGAGCATCCTGGCATGTTCTTGAAGGCCGTCGGCCTGAAGGTCTCCGAGATCGCCTACGTCAGCGTCGTGACCGTATTCTCGATCTCCTACGTCACCGGCCAACTGGGTCTGTCGCGCGGCGTGATCCTGAACGGCATCCTGATCGCCGCCATCATCGAGCTTTTCACGATTCCCGTCTTCGGCTGGCTGTCCGATCGCTACGGGCGCAAGACGTTGTTCATCGCCGCCTGCCTGTTCTCGATCGCCTTCGCCTTCCCGATGTTCCAGCTTCTCGACACGCGCGACCCGACGATCATCACGCTGACCGTCGCGGTGGCCTTGAGCTTCGGGCAAGGCATCATGTTCGGGACCGGGGCTGCGTGGATGTCCGAACTGTTCGATGCCCGCCTGCGCTACAGCGGCGCCTCCCTCGGTTTCCAGGTCGGCGCGGCGCTGAGCGGCGGCTTCACACCCCTGATCGCCGCTGCCCTGCTCGCCTGGAGCGGCGGCGCAACGTGGCCCATTTCGGCCTACCTAATCGCGCTCGCCTGCATCACGCTCGTGGCGACGTTCGCGGCGCCTGAGACGGCGCGACGGCCGATCGACTGAACGGCGTCACGGCGCTTGAAACGCGACTCATGCAGTGGACGTATGTCCACTGAAATGGAATACCGTTGGACGCCATCACGAGACGGGGAGACGGATTTGGACAGGACCATCATCGCCACGGAGGCAGCAGCCCCAGCCGTCGGCCCCTACGCGCAGGCGACCCGCATCGGCGATCTCGTGTTCGCCTCGGGGCAGTTGCCGATCGATCCGGCTACGGGGGCGTTCCCGGAGGGCATCGAAGCGCAGACGCGCCGCTCGCTGTCCAATCTCGCCGCAGTCTTGGAAGCTGGCGGCGCCAGCCTCGCGAGCGTGGCCAAGACGACGGTGTTCCTGAAGGACATGAACGACTTCGCCGCCATGAACGCGGTCTATGCCGAACACTTTCCCGGCGCCGCACCGGCGCGCTCGACCGTCGAGGTCGCACGCCTGCCCCGCGATGCGCTGGTCGAGGTCGAGGCGATCGCGCTCGCGACGGGACCCGCACGATGAGCGAGACGTCTGTACCGCGCCATGTCGGGGCTTTCGCCCACGCTGCCGGTTCGGTCGCGACGGGCGTGCCGGGCGGTGCGACCGGTTGGCAAGGCACGCTGCTCAACATCCACATCGCGCCAGCGGCCAGCTACGAGATGGAGGAGTTGACCGAGGCCCACTGTGTCGCCGGTCGCGGCATCCAAGGTGACCGCTACTTCCTCGGGACGGGGACCTACTCGCCCAAGCCCGATACCCGCGAGGTGACGCTCATCGAGCAGGAGGCGCTCGATGCCCTCGCGCGCAACGACCCGCCTCTCCAGGGTGGCCCAATCCACCTTGCACCCATCGATCACCGCAGGAACCTCACGGTGCGTGGCGTGCCGCTCAACCACCTTGTCGGGCGCCGTTTCCGCGTGGGTGCGGTGATCCTGCGCGGCGGGCGTCTCAACTTCCCGTGCAAGTATCTAGAGGAACTGCTGGGATCGCCGGTCTACCTGCCGCTCTACAACCGCTCGGGCCTGAATTGCGAGATCGAGCGCGGCGGGATCATTCGCCCGGGCGACGCGATCGCGCTGGTGGATTGAGCCGGTGTCCGCACGCATCGTCATGAAGCTGACGGTGGTGGAGGCCGTCGCCACCACGCCGGAGGTGCTGCGCCTGACGCTCGTACACCCGCAGCGCCCCGAACTTCCGACCTGGGAGCCCGGCGCGCATGTTGACTTGCGCCTTCCGGATGGCCGCACGCGCCAGTATTCGCTCTGCGGCGATCCAGCCGACCGGGGCCGGTACGTTCTGGCGATCAAGCGTGAGGATGCGGGTCGCGGCGGTTCCCTGTGGATGCATGCCAACCTGACCATAGGCGCCATCACGCACGTCTCGCACCCGCGCAACAACTTCGGTCTCGCCCCCGACGCGCAGCGCCATCTGCTGATCGGCGGCGGCATCGGCGTGACGCCGCTCGCCGCCATGGCCCGGCGCCTCGCCGCGACCGGCGCCGACTTCACGCTCCACATATGCGCGCGTTCGGCCGACCAGGCGCCTCTGCTGCCCGAGTTGCGGGCGGTCTGCGGCGATCGGCTTCGTTGCTGGTTCTCTTCGGAGGGCTTGCGCTTCGATCCCGCGGCGCTGGGGGCGCCGGGCGACGGGATCCATGCCTATGCCTGCGGGCCGCACGGGCTCACGGAGGCCGTGCAGGCCGGGCTGGCGGCTGCGGGATGGCCGGAGGAGCGCGTGCATGTCGAGCACTTCGTGCCAATAACCGACGAGAACTACAAACCCGAACCCTTCGACGCGCTGATTGCGTCGACCGGGGCGGTCGTTCACGTCCCTGCCGATGTGTCGCTTCTCGAAATGCTGCGACGCCACGGCTTTGCGATGCCCTCATCCTGCGAGATCGGGGTGTGCGGCTCCTGCGAGTGCGGCTACCGCGGGGGCACCGTGATCCATCGCGACGTCGTGCTACCGGTTGCCAAGCGGCAGGACCGGATGATGCCCTGCGTTTCCCGGGCCCGCGTGACGATTACGCTCGATCTCTAGAGTGGCCGCTGACGATGAGTCACGTTCGCGTCCGAGACGAGTATGGGCTCCGCTGTCCTTCCGCTTCGGAATGATGGCCGTCATTCGAGAGCTTCAGGCAAGCCACCCGCAACGACAGGATTGACCGAAAGTGGCCGGTCCGCTTCGGGGACGGTCGTGCCGGAGAGGCTGCAACCTGGTACCGACCCGACGATACCGGAGGACCGGCGCGGCTGCCTTGTCGAAGGCGACAGGTCTCACCCTTGGGAGGGGGCCCGTTTCAGTTTGCCGACGCCGTTGGGGTCGAGGTGCCTGCTGCCGGATTGGTCGGGCAAGCCGGAAGAACCGATCGTACCGGGGCGGTGACGTGCGCACGACTGAGCAGCCTCGAATGATCGTCGAAGAGGACCGCTCGAGCGCGCGCTCCCAGTACCCGGGTGGCACGCGGATCGCCATCACAGGGAGCCGTGGACGCTGAGCCTACGGCGCGATCTCTGGGCCATCGGCTCCAGCCTTGAATCCGGGCGCGGGAGCCGCTCCGTGTGGGAGCGGAGCGGCCCATTCCAATCCTACGCGACCGAGCTTGAGATCGGCCCACGTCCGCTGAAGAGGCTCACGCGTTCGCCCCACCGTCGACCGTGAGGGTGGTGCCGGTGATCTGGCGCGCGGCCGGGCTCGCCAGGAACGCCACCGCGGCCGCGATATCTTCAGGTTTCCCGTAATGACCGAGCGCGGTCATCGCCCGCTGCGTGTCCGATTGAGCGCCATCCGCCGGGTTCATGTCGGTGTCGGTCGATCCCGGCTGCACGAGGTTCACGGTGATGCCGCGCGGACCGAGTTCACGCGCAAGACCGCGCGTGAACGAGAGCAAGGCCGATTTCGACATGGAGTAGACCGTCACGCCAGGGAACGGGACCCGCTCCCCGAGGCATGAGCCGATGGAAATGATCCGGCCGCCCTCCGTGAGGTGCGGGATGGCCGCCTGCGAAGCCAGCACGACGGAGCGGACGTTGACGTCGAGGATGGCGTCGACGTCGGCGAGACTCATCTCCGCAACCGGTCCGCCGCGGGCGATGCCGGCGTTGTTGACCAGGATATCGAGACCGCCGAGGCTTTCGGCCGTTTCATCGACCGAGCGCCTCACCGCCGATGCGTCGGCGCTGTCGGCCTGGACGGCGATCGCGCGGCGGCCCTTCGCCTCGATGGCGCGGACGATTCCTGCCGCCCGCTCAACGGATCGTTCGTAGGTGATGGCGACATCCGCGCCCCGGTCGGCGAGCGCCAGAGCAATGGCGGCGCCGATGCTGCGTGATGCGCCCGTCACTAGGGCACGCTTGCCGGCCAGTTCGCTCATGTCTCGATCTTTCTGTAGTGAACGACACATAAATGGCTAGATGCGTTGTGGGTCCGGGTCAAGGCGTTTATCTATCGATCGATGCAGAAATCGCCTTCGACATCAGCCGAGGCTGAGGCAGCGCCGGCCCGCGGGCGCGGCCGTCCCCGGACCTTCGACCGTGAGGCTGCTCTGGGACAGGCGATGCGGTTGTTCTGGTGCCGGGGCTTTGCCGCGACATCCATCTCCGATCTCACTGCGGTGATGGGGATTGGCTCGCCGAGCCTCTACGCAGCCTTCGGCTCGAAGGAGGCCCTCTACGCCGAGGCGCTGCGCCACTATGGCGAGCAATACGAGGCGATGGCCTGGGCCAACTTCGCCGCGGCAAAGACCGCCCGCGAGGCCGTCGAGGCGCTCCTGATGGATTCGGCCGCTGCGCTCACAGGCTTCCGCGGACGCGAGGAGCCGCTCGGATGCATGGTGACGCTGTCGGCGGCCGGCAGCGAAGGACACGCAGAACTTGGCGATATGGTGCGGACAGCCCGGGCTCAAGGACTCAGACGGGTCGAGGCGCGGTTTCATCGCGCGGTCGCGGAGGCCGAGTTCGGCGCCTCGGTCGACGTTGCCGCGCTCGCCCGCTTCGTGCTCACTGTGCAGAACGGCATGTCGCTCCAGGCGCGCGATGGTGCGAGCCGCGAGGAGCTTGAGGCCGTCGCCCAACTCACGATGGTGGGGTGGGATGCACGGGTCGGCCGCTAAAGGCCGTCATCCGCCTTCGGAGATGCCGGCGACAGCCGCCGGAAGGCCGAAACGCGCACAATCCCGACCGTCGGCGTCAGGCAGAGACGGTGGTCATGTGGGCCTCCGGCTCGGCCGTTGCCGCACGCACGGCCGTCAGGATGAGCAGCCGGTCGCCCGCGGCCATGTCGTTCGCCTCGTGATCCGCTGAGACAAAGTCGAGACTGCCGTCAGCCTTGATGATCAGCAGACGGATCACGTCCGTCTGCTCGGCGGCCTCCGACGCAGCGACCTGGAAGCGCCAACCGGCCGCGTGCCGCTCGGCCAATGCATCGAAGTTTGCGTCTGCGTCACCGAACACTTTCCCGCGGGCATCCCGGCTGACGCCGGTGTCCTCGTGCAGCAGGTGGGTCTCGGACGGGGCAAGCTGGTAGACCCGCTCGCGACCGATCTCCGGAGCCAGCCGCGTACATACGAGGGCGTTATAGAGATCGTCCCTGGTCGCGGCGAGCAGGTAATCCGGCGGATGGTCCGACAGGCCTTCCTCGGCGTGTCGTGACAGGAGTTCGGCCTGCAGCGTCGGCACAGCCGCATTCCGCGCGGCCAACAGCGCACCGGGATAGGTGTCGACCAGCACGACCGGCACGCCCGCCCGGTGCAGGGCAATGACCAGATCGCTTGCCCACGGGGAGGCTCCGATCACGGCGAGGCGCTGCGTATCGGCCGCGGTCGACAGGCCAAACCGACGGGCGAGCGGTCCCAGCGAGAAGCCGTGGGCGATCACGCTTGCGACGATGACCGCGAACACGGTGGGCTGGATCAGGTCGCCGCCGGCATAGCCCGCCTCGCTGAGGCGTGGCCCCGCCAATCCCGCGACCGCCGCCGCGACGATGCCGCGAGGGCCGATCCACCCTACGAACAGGCGCTCCCGCAAAGACAGGTCGCTTCGCAGAGTGGCCATCCAGATCGCCGCCGGGCGAACCGCGAACAGGATGGCCGCCGTCAGCCCGAGAATGGGCACGGACAGCTTACCGATGAGTGCGAGGTCGAGATCGGCGGTCAGCACGACGAACAGGCATGACACGAGCAGGACGACGAGCGCCTCTTTGAAGCGGCGGAGTTCGGACAATCCCGGCACGTGGCGGTTCGCGAGCGCGATGCCGAACACGGTCGCGCCGATCAGCCCGGCCTCGTGCATGAGCAGGTTCGGCACGACGTAGGCAACGAGCGCAAGCGCGAGCAGCACCGGCGTCTTCAACGTCTCCGGGATGAGATCGCGTCGGAATGCCCAGGCCACCAGCAGGGCTGAGCCGGCGCCGAGGGCGCACGCCACCACCACGCCCTCGGCGACGTGAAGCATCAGCGCGGTCGCCGGATCCTCGCCGACCTGGTGGGGCACACCCACCAGGATCTCGATGACGACGGCCGTGAGGATGGCTCCGACGGGATCATTGATGATGGCCTCCCACTTCAGGAAGGCGGCCGAACGCCGTTCCAAGCGGGCGTTGCGCAGGAGCGGCAGGATCACGGTCGGCCCTGTGACGACGAGGATGGCACCGAACACGCAAGCCGGTCCCCACATCATCCCGCCGATCAGGTGGGCGGCAAGCGCGCCGAGGAGGAAGTTGATCGGCAGGGCGAAGGCGGTGAGCCGGAGCACGCCCTCGCCCGCCGCTCGCAACTCACGAAAGTCGAGGGCAAGGCCACCTTCGAACACCACGACGGCCACCGCCAGGCCGATCAGCGGACGCAGGTTCGGCCCGAAGTCACGGGACGGGTGCAGCCAACCGAGCAAGGGCCCGACCAGAAAGCCGAGCGCCAGCAGGAGGACGATCGCGGGGATGCGCAGTCGGGCTGCGAGGACCTGGGCGGCGATGCCGCCACCGACGATACAGAGGACCGCTGTCGTCACACTGTGTTCCATGCGCGACGCGTTGGACAGGGATCCGGCCTCGCGCCAAGGCAGCCGAACCAAGGGGATCGTGGGTGGGGCCGTCGATGATCGCGCAGCCCGTGCCCGGACGGGCGCGGAGCTCGGCACGTGCGCCTACGCCAATCGCGCGGCTGCACCGCGGTTCCCGCCTCGGCGGCGTGTTCGATGGGGCCTCAAGACCCGGCGCCGATCAGTGAGGCGCCGGTTCGCGTCACACGTGAGCGGCATAGCTTGTATGCCAGCGCAGAGCTCTTGCCCCGGGGCTGCCTGCACGGTGGGCCGAGGGGCCATACGCCCTGAACCGACTCGCGCGCGGGCCGTCCAACTGGCAGAGCGGCCGCCGCCTCGCCCGGAATGCCATCCTGCCCGAAAGCGGCGTCACGCAGGACGATCCGCGGTTGCGGCGGTGAACGGTTGGCACGGCGCGAGATCCAACCGGCGAGCGGTCATGGCGATCTCGACTGAGAGTCGGTGGCATCCTGGTCAGGCAACATTGGCTGGCGCAAAATCTTCGTCGAGCAAGTCCCGGGGGGAACTTGGCTCCGCGGGGTGCGGCGGCATGCAGTCGAACTCGGCCTTGAGGCGAGCGGCGGCGAAGTCCATGAAGGCCCGCACCTTCGCGAGCGACAGCCGGTCAGGTAGCGTGATAAGATGTACGGGCACCGGAGGCGGTTCGTCCTCGGGTAGCAGAACGACCAAGCTGCCGCCCGAGACTTCGTGCTGGATCTTATAGGAAAAGATCCGGACGATGCCTTCGCCGTCGACCGCCGCACTGACGGCGGCCTCGTCGGTGTTGACCATCAGGCGAGGCTTGACGCGGACCGTGCGGGGGATCCTGCCGCCAGCGACGGGCGGGAAGCTCCAGATATCGTCCGGGCTCGTGGGCTCGATCCCGATGGCGTCGTGCTGCGCCAGATCGGACAGGGATGCGATGGGCGGCCGGCCGGCCAGATACTTGGGCGATGCGCACAGAACGCGGCGCACTTCGCCGATGCGTACCGCTATCAGGTTGGAATCCTGCAGCGGGGCGATCCGGAGCGCGACGTCGATGCCCTCATCGAGGAGGCTCGTCATCCGATTGAGCAGCAGGTAACGGACCTGCATCGCAGGATAGGCCTTGAGGAATTCACCCACGATCGGGCGCAGGACACGTGTCCCGAACATCACCGGGGCGGTGACGGTCAGGATGCCACGCGGCGCAGCCCGGCTCCCGGCAACGGCAAGGTCGGCATCATCCAAGTCCGCCAGCACCCTGCGGCAGACGGCGGCATATTCCTCGCCAGCCTCGGTCAATTGCAGCCGTCGTGTCGTCCGGTGCAGGAGCTGAGCTCCGACATGGCTCTCGAGAGCGGCGATGGCCCGCGTCACGGCGGCGGGTGAGCGATTGAGGCGTCGGCCAGCGGATGCGAGGCTACCCTCGTCGAGGGCGGTGACGAACACCCGCATCGCGTCGAGACGGTCGATCATTGTTCCGCCCCGCGAAATCAAGGATTCCGCAGCTTAGGCATTCTGCCGTGGTTCACAATACGCTAACTTCGATCAAACGGTTCGATATGAAGGGGGCCATGTGACTTATCCTGCCAGCATTCCGGTCACCTATTACCGCACCGCCAAAGTCGAGGACGTGAACGTCTTCTACCGAGAAGCCGGCCCGGCGGGCGCACCGGTCGTGTTGTTGTTGCACGGCTTCCCGACCTCATCGCACATGTTCCGCAATCTCATCCCTCTCCTGGCGGATCGCTATCGCGTCATCGCACCCGACTATCCAGGCTTCGGCGGCAGCGACGCGCCCGACCACCGGGAGTTCGCATACACGTTCGCGCACTACGCCGACCTCGTCGACGGCCTGCTCTCACAATTGGGCGTGGACCGTTACGCGATGTACGTGATGGATTACGGTGCTCCGGTCGGCTATCGGCTCGCCCTGAAGCATCCCGAGCGTGTCAGCGCGCTGGTCGTCCAGAACGGCAACGCCTACGCGGAGGGGCTGAAGGCGTTCTGGGATCCGATCAAGGCCTACTGGCGCGAGGATACCCCGGAGCGGCGCAATGCTCTTGCCTTCCTCGTCGCGCCGGAAACGACGAGGTTTCAGTATGTCGACGGCGTGGCCGACGTGACCCGGATCGATCCGGACAATTGGCTGCACGACCAGGTGTTGCTCGACAGGCCGGGCAACAAGGATATCCAGCTCGACCTCTTTCGCGACTACGGCACCAACGTACCGCTCTACCCGCAATTCCAGGCCTTTTTCCGCGCGCACAAGCCGCCGACGCTGATCGTCTGGGGCCGGAACGACACCATCTTTCCGGCCGAGGGCGCACACCCGTATCTGCGAGACCTACCCGATGCCGAGCTTCATCTGCTTGATACCGGACACTTCGCCCTCGAAGACAAGCTCGATGTCATGGCGCCGATGATTCAGGACTTCCTTGGCCGCAGCCTCGGCAGCCCCTGAGGTGCAGACGACCGACCTCAACCACCGGAGGCCCGTACCAATCGCGGAATGATTGGATACGGAGGCCGCTCAGCCGAGAACAGCGAGCGCTGCGAGCAGGTCGGCGACCAAGTCGTCTGGATGCTCAATTCCGATCGATACCCTGATCGTCGCGTCCGTGATGCCGAGGCGGTCGCGCACGGCCTTCGGCACACCCGAATGTGTCGTGGAGGCCGGGTGGCTGGCAAGCGATTCCGTGCCGCCCAGGCTGACGGCCAGCTTGAACAACTGAAGAGCGTTGAGGACCTGAAACGCCTCTACCTCGCCGCCGACAACGTCGAACGAGAATGTCGAGCCTGGCGCCGCGCATTGCTCGGCATAGACATGAGCCCGCTGCGATCCGGGGTCCAGATGCGCGAGATGGTGGAGGCGCGACACCTTCGGATGGGCAGCCAGCATGCGGCCCACAATCTCGCCATTGCGGTTGGCCGCACTCATCCGCAGCGACAGGGTTTCGAGCGAGCGCCCGAGCATCCAGCAGGAATGCGGATCGAGACCGGTCCCGATCGCTGAGCGCAGCTGCCGCACCGGCCTCATCCGCGCCGTTGAGCCGAGGGCGGCGCCGGCAATCAGGTCGGAATGGCCGCCGACATACTTCGTCAGCGAGTAGACCGAGATGTCGGCGCCGTGGCGCAGCGGCTGCTGGAAGACCGGACCGAGCAGGGTGTTGTCGCAGACTACGACCGGCGCATCACTGCCCTGTCGGGCGCCGATCTCGTCGGCGATTGCGCGGATCAGCTTGAGATCGACGAGGGTGTTGAGCGGGTTGGAGGGCGTCTCGACCATGATGACGCTGACCCGTCCAGCCATGGCCGCTTGGTCGGCCGCGGAGCGCACGCTCGCCGGATCCACCCCGTTGGCAAATCCGAACGGCGCGATGCCGAAGGCTGCCAGGGTCTTGGCAATCAGCGTTTCGGTGCCGCCGTAGAGCGGCTGCGAGTGCAGGATCGTGTCGCCGGGCCGTGCGAAGGCCAGGATCGTGGTCGCGATCGCCGACATGCCGGAGGAGAAGACCAGCCCGCTTTCCGCCCCCTCGAACACGGCCAGGCGGTCCTCGACGATCTCGCTGTTTGGATGATTGAAGCGCGAGTACACGAGTCCCGCCGCCTCGCCAGCCGGGGGTTCGCGCCGCCCGGAGACGTAGTCGAAGAAGGCTTTGCCGTGCTCGGCCGAGGTGAAGACGAAGGTCGATGTGAGGAAGACCGGCGGCTTCACCGCGCCTTCGGACAGGGCGGGATCGTAGCCATAGCCGAGCATGAGCGTTTCGGGATGGAGCGGGCGGTTGCCGATCACCTTCTTGTGGTAGCGGTCGTCCGACATGCTGGCCTCGCTCCGTCCCAGCCCCAGCGCAGGGCTGGGTAGACCGGTTGTGCTTCCAATCCAAACGTCCGGGCGAGGGAGCATGGCATAGCAAGGCCGGCTTCGAAATAAGGCGATGGTCTCGGAGGGCCTGAGGTACTCTGGCGGCGCACTGTCACTCCTGGCTCATGGGCGATAGACCATGGCCGCAGCCGCAACCCGGGCCGTCAGAACCAGCAGTTCCGAGGCGCCAGCGTCGCGGCGTGGCGCGCGGGCTTCTTGGCTCGGGGAGGCGTACAGCGCATCACGGCGATCGTGCAGGAGGCGGCGATGCTTACCCTATACTCCTATCCCGCGCTGTTCGGGGTGGCCGACAACAATGGTTATGGCCTGAAGGTCTTCGCGTTTTTGAAATTTGCCGGGCTGCCGTTCAGGCACACGCACATCTTGGACGCTTCGTCCGCGCCCCGTGCGCAGCTTCCCTACATCGTCGATGGCGATGACGCGGTCGGCGACAGTGACCGTATCATCGCATATCTCACGCATCGATATGACTTGATCATCGATGCCGGGCTCCAGCTCGGCGACCGGCAGATGGGCCATCTCGTCAGCCGTATGTTGGACGACCTGTACTGGGTGATGTCGTACTCGCGCTGGAAGGATGAACGCTTCTGGCCAGCGTTCAGGGACGCCTTGCGCGGCGCGCATCCCGAGCTGTCGGACGAGCAACTCCGGAAGGCACGGGAGTTCAACGCTCAGCGCTACCACTATCAAGGGATCGGCCGCTACGCGCCGGAGGAAGCCTATGCGCGCGGTACCGCGGACCTGCAGGTACTCGCAAACCTCGTCCCTGCGAGCGGCTTCCTGTTCGGATCGAAACCGTCCAGCTTCGATGCGGCCATCTACGGGTTTATCGCGAACATCTACTTCTACGACATCGAGACGCCTCTCAAGAAATGCGTGTCATCGAACGCCAACTTGATCAATCACTGCAGGGCAATTCACCGCCTGATGGGCTGAGACGAAGAGCGGGATTCCAGCTTCCGGTGACGATCCGGAGCCGCGTGACCGTTCCCGTTGCGTGACGGCGGCGGCGCTTCGACGACCGCGGTCGGGGGGCCGATATCAGTCGGATCGAAGGCGGCAGGGAGAGCCTTCGACGCGACCGTGCGACGCCGACGAATCGCGGATCGCGGATCGCGCAGGGCCGCTCAAGCGCAGGCGCGACCTGTGATTCCGCCTGAGCCGATGACCGCTTCAGGGATGCTTGCCAAGGTTGCCGAATGCCCGGGATGGACGCGAAGCGGAACCGCCGCCTCTGAGTGTTCCCTCAGCGCCCGCACACTACGCGCAGCAGGCGGTACCCAGCCCTATTCAGTTCACGCGCGGCGATTGCATCGGCAAAGGAGCCGGCCCCTCCCTCGATAGGGATGGCGCCGCCGAGCGAAACAGCTGCGCCTCGCCCGCAGACGTCAATCGAGCGATCCGCATACCCCATTTAGATGATGCTATCGTCGTTTTTGGACTGATATTGGCCCTAGCAGAAAAAGACCAGAATCAGCCACGGGGCAAGCCTGTGCACGACGTCGTTATCGCTCAGATCTACGAGGCTGCGGTTGCGCCGAAGCTCTGGCCAAACGCAATCAGAAGCTTGGGAGATTATGCCGGTTCGGACCGGGGTACGCTCGCAGTGCTCCCGCCTGTCGGAAAGGCGCGCTGGATCGCTTCGCCAGATCTCAAGTGCCGATTAAGCTCCACCATAACTTTGTCCTCTTGCGAACGGCCCGGGCGCGATGCTCAATGGCATACGCAGGCACATACGCAATTCATCCACGGCGTCGGCGCAGACTTCTTCTGCTGTGACAGCACGTTCTGCCGCGGTGACAAACCGTCTTGGCAGATCGGCACCGCCATACCCCTTCCGACCGGGGATCTCGCGATCCTGACCGCCGAGCGCCAAGCTGAAAACGGCCCGTTTGAACCCTGCAGCTTGTCCAGGCTGGATGCCTTGAGACCACATCTGGTTCGTGCTTGCCACCTCAGTGCTCAGTTTGGCTACGAGCGGGCGCGCGTCACGACAGCAGCGCTGGATCGCATTGGGCTGCCGGCCGCCGTCTTGACCGCGTCCGGACGGATACTCGCCATGAACGGTCGCTTAGAGGAACGCGACGAATCGATCATGTCGGGCCAGCATGGCGGCTTGACCATCAAGAGCCTCATCAACAGCAGGATTTTACAAGAAGCGGTCGGAAAAATCGTCGACGGACAGAGTGCCGCGCAGGCGATACCCTTACGTGATCATCACAACAAACGAACATTCATAGGACACGTATTACGCTTCGAGGATTTTTCGAATGACATCTTTGATGCTTCCGCCATCCTTCTGGTTTTAATCCAGGTCGGCGCCCCAGCTGCGCTGGACGATCGTTTGCTGAGCCTTTTATTCAATCTCACCCCAGCTGAAGCACGGCTGCTGCGGGCCCTTGCGGACGGGCGGCGCCTGCAAATTTATGCCCAAAGCACAGGCGTTAAAATCAGCACCGTCCGCAGCCAGCTCAAATCGATCTTCAGCAAAACTGGAACGAGCCGCCAGGCCGAGCTGTTGAGTTTTGTTACGTCCATGTCTGCATTCAATGGACATCCGTCGCATTGCTGATGGACGCGTTGTCTCGAGTTTTATCATAGCGCCGGAATGTTCAAGGCCATAAATTCTTCCATGGAGGCCGTATTTGGAAAGCTATCGAATGCGCCGAACCGACGGGTGGTGAGGGCTCCGCATGCCGATGCGAATCGGAGCGCTTCCGCGAGCGGTTTGGCTTTGAGCGTGCTGGTGATGAAGCCGGCTGCGAACGCGTCTCCCGCACCGACCGTATCGACTGCCAGAACCTCAAAGGCCGCTTGATAAAGGGGAGGCGCCTGTGAGCGGAAGGCGATCGCGCCGCTACGCCCCATAGTGACGACGAGCAGTTCCAAGCCATCGCTCAAGAGCCTGCCGATCGCGCGCGTCACATGCATTGGATCGGGCATCTCGGTGAAATCGCCGAAACCGAGTGCTGCAGCTTCGACCGCGTTGACGATGAGGATTGATGTGTTGGAGAGGATGGAAGAAGCGATCGGGCGAACCGGCGATGGATTTAGAATCGTTCGTATTCCGCCCGCGCGAGCAAGTGAAAACGCCGTGCCGATGGCAGCGTCAGGGGACTCGAACGTCGCGGCCACTATATCCGAACGACGCAGGCGCGGAGCAACCCTGAGGACGTCCTCGGCCGTCAGCGAAAGGTTGGCGCCGAGGCATACGGCGAGACAGTTCTCTCCTGCGGGATCGACGAAGGCGACACCTGCACCTGTCGAGCCCTCATGATGCACAAGCATTTCAGATGAGAAACCGACCTGCGCGAAGGTTGATAAGGCAACGGGTGTGAAGACATCGGCTCCGACGGCGAAGATGCCGTCCACGCCGATACCGAGCCGGCTCGCGGCGAGCGCAAGGTTGAAGCCCTTCCCGCCGGGTTCCGCTACGAACGCTGAGCCCCTGAGCGATTCACCAGGGTCTGGCAACCGTGCTACTTTGACCGAGCAGGCGACCACGAAGCTTCCAACAACGAAGACCTGCATGTCGCGCTCGGGTTCGGTTCAGCTTGGGGTACAGTACCGGAACTCGGCAAGCGGTGCGATCCGGAAAGCAGATGACATACAACGAAGCTGAGTCACGTTTCACGATCGGCGAGCGCCCCTCGGTGTTGTCACTGCTGCGGTTGCGCGATGACACCGCGATGCCGCTTTACCGGCAAATCGAGGAGCAGCTGCGTGAGTTGATCGTGTCGGGCTCGCTGCCGCCCGGCGTCATCCTGCCGGCCGAGCGTCAACTTGCCGAGAGCCTGGGTGTCAGTCGGGTCACGGTGCAACGCGCCTACGCCGAGCTTCGCGATGATGAGCTTCTCGTACCGCGAGGACGCTTGGGTTTTCTCGTTCGACGTCGACCTGAGCCTGTCCGCCCTGGGATGGACCGCCTGAAAGGATTTACAGAGGAAATGCGCGAGCTCGGAAAAATTCCGTCGTCGCGCGTTCTAGAACGGGTGGTTACTGAAGACCGCTCGATCGCGTCAATCTTCGGCCTGCCATCGACCGCGCCGTTTCTCAGGCTTACCCGGGTGCGCTCGGGCGACGGAGTACCGATGTCGCGCGAGATCGCCTGGTATAACATCAGGGCGGTTCCAGCACTTGAAAACGGCGACCTGTCGGGTTCGGTTTATGCTTTTCTGGCCCAACATGATGGTGGCCGCCTGGTCCGCTGCGAGCAGACCGTTGAGGCGACGCTGCCGACAGCCGCGGAATGCGAGATTTTTGGTTTCGACGCTCCGCTTCCGTGCTTGCTGATCAAGCGGCACAGCTACAATCAGCACTCGACTATGATCGAATATGTTGAGGGACTGTTTCGAGGAGATGTATATCGATACAGGCTCAACCTTAGCACATAACATATATGGCTCCAGGTTGAGGCCTATGCGGAGAAGCTGAGACCCAGTTCATCAAATCCTTATAACGACTCGATCTGCGTCTAGCATTCGGCGCCGCCCCAAAATCTTTTGAAGGGGCCGGAAGCGGAACGGCAGCCTTCAGACAGGACTTTGGAAAATCGGACGTCGCTATGGCGCCCAATCGCGACCCCTTTCCGGAACGCCGCAGGACCCGGCCATGGGCCGCCTGATGAGGCGGTTGCCGCGGCCCATGCCCGAGAGTGGCAAGCGTCTCAAAGCGATCGCGCTCCGTCCTTTTACCGCGATCTCCCGTCCCCGAATTCGCGATACAGATCGCGATTCGACGCCATCTTCGCACGCGACGCTTTCCATATTCGGATAAGGCCATCGACTGAGAACCGACCGGCACCGGCTACCGACAAGCCGCACAGGCCGCCCGCGATCGCCAGATCCTTTTGGAAGTGCAGCATCTCGTTGCGCGCGGCGAAGTGCGCATGGAAAAGGACGGCGGTCGCAACACAGAAGAGGCAGAGCGACAGCGCGGCGGCTCGCGTCCGCCAGCCAGACGCGACCGCGAGCCCCGCCCCGAGCTGAAGCAGAATGGTCGCGGCGGCCAGCGGCGCCGGGACGCCGAGCTTGGCCATCGCGGCGAGGGCGCTGTCGAAGTTCGCGGCCAGCACGAAGCCCTCGTGGAGGAAGATCCAGGCGAGCAGCAGCCGGGCCAGCAGCAGCAGGCCGTCGCGCACGGGAGGCGGGACGACACGAAACGACAGGGCCATGGCGAAGTCCTCGAAGGATGCGTGCCGGGCGCGGGACCGCCATCGGTCCCGCGCCTTCGTCAGCCGCCTGCCCTCGCGGCAATCGCCTTTTCGAGGTCCACGCGTTCCTCGCAGCCGTCAGGACAGAGCTTCCCGAGTGCGGCGAGCTGGTCCTTGGCTTTGGCCATGTCGCCCATCTCGACATATAATTCGCCGAGGTACTCGCGCGCCGCCCTGTAGTCCGGCCTCAAGTCGAGGGCCTTGGTGTAGTAGGCCAGCGACGTCTTAAGGTCTCCGGTCCTGCGCAGGGTCAAGCCGAGCAGGTTGTAGATGTCCGCCTGCTGGTTGTCCTCGGCCAGATCGCGCAGCTCGGTGAGAGCGGCCTCGTAGTTCTTGGCGGCGATCTTGGCCCTCACCGAGGCGAGATCAACCGAACTGCTCGGCGCGTCGTCATCGACCGCGAAGGCGGGCAGCGAGGCAGTGAGTAGGGTCGCCGTGAAGCCGGCCGTCAGAACAACGGCGCGCAGGATGACATTCTTGGTCATGGTCTGGTCTCCTTGTTCATCGAGAGGGGTCAGACTTCAGCAGGCGTGAAAGCGTAGGCATCGCCATCCCTGACGAAGGTGCCGGAGCCCGGGAACGGGAAGTGCGAGCCGCAGATCGTGACGTTGTCGGCGATGATGCGGTCGATCAGCTTACGGCGGGTGCGGGCCGCCATCGGGCCATCCTGGTCGTAGCTGCCCTGCCAGTCGGGATGAGGCGCGAGCAGCGCCGGCACGTACATCGTGTCGGCCGAGATCATCAGCTGCTCCGTGCCGGAGGTGACCAGCAGCGCGGAGTGGCCGGGCGTGTGTCCCGGCGCGAAGACGAGCCGGATTCCGGGCGCGACCTCGGAACCGTCCTCAACCAGACGCCAGTTCCTCCAGGTCGGGAACACGTCCGCGATCCGCTTGCCCGCGACGCGCCGACCCTCCGGTAGCTTCCCAACCCGCTCCGGATCGGTCCACCACCGGAACTCCGTACTGCTGACGACGAGTTCGGCGTTCGGGAAAGTCGGCGCGTTCGTGCCCTTCTGCATCAGCCCCCAGACGTGGTCGGGGTGGAAGTGCGAGATGAGGACGGTGCCGATTTTGCTGTGGTCGATGCCCGCCGCCGCCATGTTGCCGGGCAGATGCGTGGCGTTGGCCTGCCACTGCCCGACGCCCGAGCCCGCATCGCACAGGACGTATCGATCGCCGAGCTTGATCACGAAGACGGTCAGCGGGATCGGCATGAAGTCGGTCGTCAGGCCCGCCTTCGCGAGCGCCTCCTTGGTCTGGTCGACGGTCACGTCCTTGATGAAGGCCGGATCGTGCGGCTTGCGCCAGATGCCGTCATAGACGGCCGTGACCTCGACCGAGCCGACCTTGAATCTGTGGAAGCCGACGGTCGGCTCGACCGATGCGGCACCGGCGGCGGGCATGAAGCGCAGGGGCCGGTTCAGGCCGAAGGCCACCGCCGCGCCGAAGGCCGCACAGGCAACCCGGCGAGATAAAGTCACCATGAACAACCCTCCCCTGCGGGTCGGATCTCGATGAGTGAGAGCACGCGTGCTTCGTCGGGTCTCCGATCCGAAGTGGAGACTGTCCTCCGACAGGCTGCCGGGCGCGGCAGCTCCTCACTGTTGTTGGAAACCGAAGGCGCGGGCGATTTATTCCAGACTCTTTCTTCGATCGAAGCGGGCTGCTTCACCGAATGCGGTCGTCCGGATACGGCGCGTCTCGCTTGGCTCAGGTTTCGCCCCGGCCGGCACAAGATGCCGTCAGCGCCGGGCGGCGCGCGGTGCGCGGCTGTGGCAGCGTGACCTCAGCGCTCGGCACCTCGGCGACGAGAGCCGGGAACTCGGCCAGCCTCGGGACGACCTGTTGCGGGCAAGGGGTGGACCTTGATGACGTTCCTGCGAGAGGAGCAGCAGGAGTGGACCGAACCCACACGCGCGTATCGGAGCCGCGAGCGGCCCCGCGACTGCCGAGGCGACTACGCAGAAACCCACATTGTTGCCGCACTGTTGCTGAAGCTTAACCATACGCGCCACCCTGGAGGGACGTGACGCGTGATGGAGCTGCCGCACCCAGGAGAGCCAATGCTGGTCAATCACGAGCGTCGCCTGCTTGCCAAAGCCGCTGAGTCGATCGACGGATGCGTGTCCGTCAAACGGCAGCTGGACCGAGATTGGCCGGGTGATCACAGCCGCTTGTGCGGCCTTGAGAGTCGCGGCGTTTTCGCGTGGCTCGGGGAGCAGGCAGGCCCTCATCTGGGCGGGACCTTCGCAACGTGGCGGATCACTCCCGCGGGGCTGAAGCAACTCGAAGCCCTCGAAGGCGGCGGTGCCTGATGCCCTCGATCAAGATCCGCATCTCTGATGACGGCACCTTTGCGGTCTACCGCAACGGAGATGTCGTCGCCTCCGGGCTGACTCGCGACCAAGCCGAGCGGTGCGCTACGGTACTCGGCTGGATCGTACAAGCGGCTTAGCTCTGTCGTCCTTACTGAACGTGCCAGCGGCAGAACAGGGCTTGGAAATCAGACAACGCTCCACCAATTGGAGGACGCGGTAACCAGACGGCAGGATCTAATCTTACTTCTGGCGCACCCTATGCGCCGCTTGGGAGGACGCCATGTCCGCTCTCTTGCTCCGCGCGCAGCGACGCGACCTCGTGCTGTTCGCATTCGCCGCCACCGCCATAGCTTTCGGCGCAACCGTGCTGGCGTCGCCGCCAATCAGTGAGGCCGCTGTCGCGGAGGCTGGAGCCATCCGCCCGGCTGCGAGCTGTGATTGGCTGTTGCCCGGCGACGTCAATAAATGTCTTGCTCAGAAATAAATTTCTGGTCGCGTTCGCGATTATCGAACGCACCGGTCGATAGATCTGAGCTTGTGTGATTGCTCAAATTTACGGCTCGTGGAACGTCGTATCTAGTTTGGATCAACATCAGGCGTCGCGTCTCCGGGAGGGGTCATCGGCCGCCATGCTGGCTGTGATCGTTATCTAGCGCTCCCGCGATCGATCAGCGCGCGTGGGTGCTGGCTGCCTGGTCGCGAAACGTCATGTGGCGGTGCCGGAAGTCCAAGGAGACGCCTCGCATTGGCCGGGGACATGGTCGCCCTTTCCAGTGCCAAAGCAGATCTCGATCGTTCAGTGCAGTCTTGCCCTCCCCCGCCAATTCGGACCGCGTGGTCTCCATGGGCGCGAGCACGATCTGGATGTTTGATCCCGCCGTGTGGTGGATCGGTTGACCATCATGCCGCGAGGGATGCGCCAGGGGCCAAATTCTCCAGGGCAAGGCCCGCACGACGGGGGCGGCCCGTCGCGCCATACAGGGACGTCAGGAGAGCACCAGAGCGGCGGCAAAGCGCTACCACCACGAGACCCGGGAACAGCTTCCACCACACTTGCAGCTGTTCGTCGACACCTACAACCATGCCCGGCGGCTGAAGACTCTGCGGGGCCTCACGCCCTTCGGGCCTATCCTTCAGATCTGGACCAAAGAGCCTGACCGATTCAGCCTCGACGCGTCACACCACATCACGGGACCATACATTTCGGCCTGACGGCTCCACGGCTCAGGCACTCGGGCCGAGGCTGGCAGCGAAGCTATCGCATGAGCCTGACAGCCTCGACTTGCATGACATCGAAGCGAACAAGGCCGATATCCGCGAGGTTGCGGTCGTTGAACAGGGCGAGCTCGTTCGTCGTGCGACGATAGTCAAGCCAGCGTCTGAAGGCTGAGAACATGGTCATCACATGATCCTCCTCGGCCGAGGAGATCGACATGCCAAGGCGGGTCCGCCCCGTCTGTGATCGCCGTCACAGACGGGGCGGGCGATCTGCCGGATAGGGGTTGTGCCGCGAGACGCCGGGCCAGGACTTAGCCTGACAGGGCGGCTGATCACGCACTTATCGACCGAGGTCCGCCATGTCCCACGCTGCCCGCATTCTGTACGCCTTCGTCTCCTACGCGATCTTCATCGTGTCCTTCCTCTACGCCATCGGCTTCCTCGGAGGCGGCCCTGTTCCGAAGACTGTCGACGACGGACCGATTGTCGAGCCATGGCTCGCCGTCATGGTGGACGTTGCCCTGCTCACCGTCTTCGCGCTTCAGCACAGCGTGATGGCCCGCCCGCGCTTCAAGGCCTGGTGGACACGCCTTATTCCGAAGCCCATCGAGCGCAGCACTTACGTCCTGCTAGCGAGCCTCGCACTGTTACTGCTGTTCTGGCAGTGGCGCCCCCTTCCGTCGATCGTATGGTCGGTCTCCGAGCCGGTTGCAGCGTCGCTGATCACGGGGCTCTACTGGATCGGCTGGCTCGTCGTCGTCGCAAGCACATTCATGATCAGCCATTTCGACCTCTTCGGCCTGAAGCAGGCCATCCAGGGTTGGCAGGCGCGCGCGCGAGGCGACGCCGCGTTCACGACCCCGTTCCTCTACAAGCACGTTCGGCATCCGATATACCTTGGCTTCGTCATCGCCTTCTGGGCGACCCCGACAATGACGGTTGGCCACCTGCTATTTGCGGCGGTGACGACGGCGTACATCCTCGTCGGTATTCAGCTGGAGGAGCGCGACCTCGTCACCGTCTTCGGCGACCGCTACATCCGCTATCGGCGCGAGGCGGGCATGCTCCTGCCGCGATTTCGCGGCGCGCGCTGATGCGACGTCCGCTCGGCTCCGCTCTCTATTCGATGACTCCGTCGGCGCTGCTCAGGATCGAGGGCGGCACCGTCATGCCGAGACGCGAGGCCGCCTTCATATTGGCGAACAGCTCCACCCTCGTCACGAGTTGCACCGGCAGGTCGCCAGGCGGCTCGCCCTTGAGCACGCGTCCGACATACACGCCGGCTTGGCGATGCGACTGCGCGAAGTCGCCACCGTAGCTCATCAGGCCGCCGGCGATGGGGAAGTCGCGGGATTGGGTGATCGCGGGCAGGCCGTAGCGGATGGCAAGCATCGCCAGATACTCGCTGCGGTAGGCAAAGAAGGGGTCGGAGGTGAAGACGAGACCTGGTATCCCCAGCCGGCGCGGCTCCGTGAACAGGGCCTCGAACACGTCCTCGCGACTAGCCTCAAGCAGGTGAAGCCGCACGCCGAGGCTGTCGGCTGCGGTGCGAAGACCGACCAGTTGCGAACCGACCGTGGGACTGGTCGGGTTGATTGCGACTGCGAGGATGTCCGCTGTCGGAAAGAGCTCCTTCATGAACTCAAGGCGCTTGTTCGAGACCTCGACGCTCAGGCTCGACACGCCCGTGAGATTGCCGCGCGGGCGCGCGAGATCGTCCACCAGGCCGAGAACGACCGGATCACCGCCCATTTCAAATACGATCGGGATTGTCTCGGTCGCCGCCCGCGCCGCGAGCACCACGGGCGCACCTCCGGGGGCGACCAGAACCGCGATCCCATGGCCGACCAGTTCCTTCGCGAGTGCGGGAAGCTGTTCGTAGCGTCCGTCCGCCCAGCGGTACGCGATGGCGACGTCTCGACCCTCGACGAGTCCGGTATCGGCCAAGCCAGTACGAAAGGCCGCGAGCCGGCTGGCGACGCGCTCCGGCGTCTCGGAGCCCAGATACCCGATCACCGGCAGTGTCCGCGGCTGCGCCGACGCCCGCTGCGCTCCGGCCATCACGCAGCCGAGCAGGGCGGCGGCGGGCCCCTTCAGGATTTCGCGTCGTCTCATCGGCCAACTCCTAGCCGAGCGTTGTGCAAGGTGCCTCGTCTGGCGCCGATCGGGCATCGGCGTCTCGTCCGATCGCTACGGCGAAGACGGCGATCGGATCGTCGAAGCCCTTCAGGTGCCGCGTCCCGAGCGACAGGAGAGGAACGCCGCTCCCGATGGCCTCGGCCGCTGTGCTGTCGACGAGGATTTGTCCATCCTGCGCTGAGGCGCACAATCGAGAGGCGAGGTTCGTCACCGTGCCGATGGCGGTGTAGTCGAGGCGACTGTCGGAGCCGATCCGACCGACCGTGGCCGGTCCCATCGCCAAGCCTATCCCGAACCCGAGCGCGTGACCGCGCGCGCGCCAGGTCGCAGCCAGGGTCTGCACCGTCGCCTGCATCTCGATCACCATGCGGGCGGCCCGCAGCGCCGGCTCCGGGCAGGCAAGGGGCGCATTGACCAGGATCATGACGCCGTCGCCGGCGAGGCTCACCAGCGTCGCGTTGTGCCGGTTCACGATGGCGCCGATGGCCGCGTGGTAATCGCCGAGAACGCCCATGATCGCTGCGGGCTCTGACCGGGCGGAGAACGGCGTGAACCCGCGGAGGTCACCGAAGACCACGACGACCTCGACGCGGTGCCCGTCGAGGACGCTGTCGTCGCCGGTCCGATCGACGAGTTCAGCGATCTGTGGAGCGAGAAAGCGCTTGAGCCGATCGATACGCTCTGAGCGCTCTTGAGAGACCGAGACCTCGCGCGCCATCTGATTGAAGCTGGCGGCGAGCCGGCCCAATTCGTCCTCCCGCGCGATCTCGATGCGGTGATCGAATCGGCCCGCGCCAATGCTCGCGGCGCCCTCCTCCAGCAGACGGATCGGCCCGGTCATGCGGTTGGCGAGCCAATAGGCAAGGGCGGCAGCGAAGCCGGTGCCGGCCAGAAGCAAGCCGAGAAGGCGCCAGAAGGCGGCGTAGATTGGCGCGAAGGCTTCGGCGACCGGCTGATGAACGATCACGCTCCAATCCGGCCCCGAGATTGATGCCATCGCGGCCACGACGGTCCGTCCCGCCAAGTCCAGGCCCGTGACCGCACCCCCACCCTGCGCGACGATAGCGGCCCGCAGCATCTGCAGGTTCTCGCCTGTCCGATCCTCGGAGCCGCGCAGAACGAGGCTGATATCGGGATGTGCGATGAGCCGGCCTGGTCCATCGAGCACGAAGGCTCGGCCAGTCTCGCCGACCCGGATCCCCGCAATGACGTCCAGGATCAGCTTCAGGTTGATCTCGGCTACCGCCACACCTGCCGCAATGCGGTTTCCTGCCAAGGCCATGGTCATGTACGGTTCGGAATTGCGGTGGAACGTGACGGGGCTGAACCATGCCCGCTTCGTCCGAGCTCCCAGGACCGGAGGGTCCGCCGACGCGTCGGCATGGCTCTCGACGCGATTGAGGCCGGTCCGCGAGACGGAGAGCCGCTCCCGCGACGCGCCGTCGATCAGCCGCAGGCTTGTCACGGCAGGGACTTGGCGCAGCAGACGCAGCCCATCGATGCGGCGGCGCTCATCAGCGGCCTCCGTCCAGGACAACTGAACCATCCATGCGAGTTGATCGCCGATCTGCTCGATGAAATGCGCGATGCGGGCGGCCGCGGTCCGGGCCTCGGCACCGAGAAGGTCATCCAGGCGCGCCCGCTGGTCGCGATACCCGAACCAGGCCTGGCTGCCGCCAGCGGCGAGCAGAGGGACAGCCACGGCCGCGAACAGGGCGAGGAAGTACTGCCGGAACAGCGAGTTCCGCAGAGGGATCGGGAAGCGGGCCATCGCCGCATCCTTTCGCGGTCCCATCGGCGCGCTCCCGGAGCGCCCGTCCGCGACTCCGTGAGATGCAGCCGAAGCGCGGGCCGAGGATTGCCCGAGTTCGCGGACGCCGCACAAGTATGTCCCGGTTGTGAGGGCCGCGCCAGCCTGCCGGACCCGTGTTCGATACAACAGCGGGGGCCGAGATCCGCGTCGAAGCAGTGTCGGATACCGGACGACCTTTGTCTTCCGTGCTCTCGTCTTCGTCGCGGCAGCGCTACCCGCAGAGCGCGCTTGCCGTCGTCGCGGGCAACGGTCCGAACGCAGCGGACCGTGGGTCTCGCCGGCCTGCGTCGCTGCGGGACGCGACATCGCCGTCTGCAACCGCCTCACGCTCACCTGCGGATTCGAAACGTCGGTGGCGATGTCACATCCGGAGATCCCGCCTCGTCATGAGCGCGAAGGCCCCGCCTCGGAGCGGTGGTCCTCCGCAGAGTGATGGGACTGAACACATGAAGATCGTGGTGATCGGGGGCAGCGGCCTGATCGGGTCGAAGCTCGTGGAGCGCCTGAAGCAAGGCGGCCGCACGGTCGTGGCTGCCTCGCCCGCGACGGGGGTGAACGCGGTCACGGGCGAAGGGCTGACAGAGGTGCTCGACGGCGCCGAGGTCGTGGTGGACGTCGCGAACTCGCCCTCGTTCGCCGACGCGGCAGTGCTGGACTTCTTCGAGCGCTCAACGCGCAACCTGCTCTCCGCCGAGGGCGAGGCGCGCGTACGGCACCACGTGGCCCTTTCGGTCGTCGGGACCGAGCGCCTTCAGGCGAGCGGGTATTTTCGCGCGAAGATGGCGCAGGAGTCGCTGGTCGCAGGCGGTCCGGTGCCGTGGACCATCGTCCGCGCCACGCAATTCTTCGAGTTCCTGGGCGGGATCGCCCACGGGGCGACGGACGGGCGGACGGTTCGCCTCACCTCCGCGCGGGTGCAGCCCATCCTGTCGGACGACGTCGCGGCGGCTCTCGCCGACGTCGCGCTCGCGCCGCCATCGCGCGGAACGGTCGAGATCGCCGGTCCCGAGGCCTTCCCGCTCGACGCCGTGGTGCGCCGCTACCTTGAGGCGGCCGGTGATGACCGTGAGGTCGTGACCGATTCCGCGTCCCCGTACTTCGGCGTCGTCTTGGAGGAGCGCTCCCTGCTGCCTGGGGACCGGGCACGGCTTGCGCCGACTCGTTTCGCAGAGTGGCTCGGCCGCGCCGTGTCCCGCCCCTGATCCGTGGAACGTGACCTTTCAAGGAGGAGACTATGATCAGGCCTACATCCGCCGTCGGCGCGCTGGCGCTTCTGCTCTCGACCGCGGCACTGGCGCACGATCCTGTCGGCAGGTCCCTGGACGGGGGCGAAGCGAGGGTCGGAATCGTCTTCGACCACGTCCTGCCGAACGTCCCCGGCAAGAGTATGAGGGCCGTGCTCGTCGAGTACGGGCCGGGCGGGTCCTCGCCCGCGCACACGCACCCGGACAGCGCCTTCATCTACGCGACGGTCCTGACGGGGGCGATCCGCAGCAAGGTGAATGACGGGCCCGAGCGGACCTACAAAGCCGGCGAGAGCTTCGCCGAGATGCCCGGGGACCGCCACGGCGTCAGCGCCAACGCGAGCGCGACGGAGTCGGCGCGCCTGCTGGCCGTCTTCGTCGTCGATACTGCCGAGACGAACCTGACGACACCGATCCGGTAAGGCGCGCCGCCATTGGCCCCGCCTCCGACCTGAAGCACGCGGAGATCCGACCATGACCCCACGAATCGAGAACCCCTACGCCCACGCGCCGGCCGCCATCAAGGCGATGATGGCGGTGGAGACCAGCATCAGATCCGGCGATCTGGAGCACGGCCTGCTCGAACTGGTGAAGCTGCGCGCGTCGCAGATCAACGGCTGCGCCTTCTGCATCGGCATGCACGCGGCGGCTGCCCGCAAGCAGGGCGAGAGCGAGATGCGCATCTACCTCCTGGACGCCTGGCGCGAGGCGCACCTCTACAGCGCCCGCGAGCGCGCGGCGCTCGCCTGGACCGAGGCGTTGACCCGGGTGTCGGAGACCGGCGCCCCCGATGCGGTGTACGCTCAGGTGAAGGAGCACTTCACGGAGGCCGAGCAGGTGCAACTCACGCTTCAGATCGGCGCCATCAACCTGTGGAACCGCCTTCAGGTCGGACTGCGCGGGCACCATGATGCGGATCCTTCGCGCGATGCCCCCTGATCCCGGCACGGACGCCTTCGAGGCGGAGCGGCCGAAGCTCCTCCGCCTCGCCTACCGGATGCTCGGCTCGGTCGCCGAGGCGGAGGACGTCGTTCAGAACGCGTGGCTGCGCTGGCGCGAAACGAGACACGATGCGGTGCGGTCACCGGGCGCGTTCCTATCCCGGACTGTCACGCGTCTGTGCCTCGACACGCTGCGCTCGGCGCGCGCGCGGCGCGAGACCTATGTCGGCCCGTGGTTGCCCGAGCCGCTGGTCGAAATGCCTGAGGAACCGTCGCTGGACAGCGACGACCTCACCCTGACCCTGATGATGGCGCTGGAACGGCTGTCCCCCTTGGAGCGCGCCGCCTTCCTCCTGCATGACGTGTTCGGTGTGCCGCTGGGCGAAGTCGCGACGACGCTGCATCGCGACGCCGCCGCGGTCCGGCAACTCGCCGTGCGGGCGCGCAGGCACGTTCAGGCCGAGAGACCGCGCTACGCCGTGGCCCGGGAGGACGGGGAGCGTCTCGTCCGGGCCTTCTTCGCCGCCTCGTGCAGCGGGGATGTCGACGGGCTGCGCGCGATGCTGGCCGAGGATGCCGTGATCCGTTCGGATGGCGGCGGCAAGGTCATCGCCTTCCTCAACCCGATCATCGGTATCGAGCGGATCCTGAGGCTGTTCGCCGGCCTCGCCCGCAAGCACGCCGCCGATCCCGCCACCTTCCTCAAGGCGCTGGTGGTCGACGGCCTTCCAGGATTTGCCAGCCTGGAGCGCGGCGGCATCCTGCAGGTGACCGCCCTCGATTGCGAGGGCGGCAGGATCGTCGGGATCTACATCACGCGCAATCCGGACAAGCTCGGCCATATCGTGCAGGCGCTCGGCCTTTCGGTTCGGACCGCATCCTCGCCTTCGGGACTGTTCTAAGGTCCGCCTTCGCTGACGATGGCATGATGGGCTACCGCGCCGGCAAGCGCGACTGCGACACCGGCGCGTTGAAGCCGCGATGCTGTCCCCCCGCCCCCGCCCGCAAGATCCCACGCTCGATCCAAAGGCGTTCGGCAGATGGCGCGCGACATCTGCGCCTCGGAGGCGGGCCGTACCTCGCGGCGGGAGCGCAAGACGGTCGCGATGCTGTTTGCCCGCCTCAAGCGGATCCTGAAGCTGGATCGGCTCCGGTTGCGGGGCCCGAACGGGGGCCAGGACGAGTTCGACCTCGCCGCGGCGGCCAGAACCTGAGGAAGCTGGCCAAGCCGATCCCGGTGCGGCAGCCAAGCCCGGCCCTTGACGGGGGGTCACAGCGCGCGGTCAATAGGCAGCGGCGCTCATCCGACGGATTGCGAAATAGCGGCCCTGCACGTTCGCGCACGGCTCTTAATCCGCGCGTTTCGCACGGCGCCAAAATTTCTGTCGCCGGTTGCCTCCTCGATTGAAAAACTTGAACAATCCGCATTGATCATCTTGGACTTATTGGGATTGCAGCTTGACGGCTCGTCCTGTTTCGAAGAGATCCTCCTCCCAGAGTGCCACGACGAAGGGCACACGGCGTAAACGCTCGTCTGGAGAGGAAATGATGGTTCTCGCAGGTCGCACGGCTGCAGCCGTGCTCTTGTTCACGCTCGCAGCGGCGCCAGTGCGCGCTGCAGACCCAATCAAGATCGGGCTGAGCGGCCCTTATACAGGGGGCTCGTCTTCGATGGGCGTCTCGATGCGCGACGGCGCCAAGCTCGCGGCCGCCGAGATCAACAAGGCCGGCGGCGTGCTCGGCCGCCCGATCCAGCTGATCGAGCGCGACGACGAGGCGAAGAACGAGGTCGGCGCGCAGGTCGCGCAGGAACTCATCAACAAGGAAAAGGTCGTCGCCTCCGTCGGCTTCATCAACACCGGCGTCGCGCTCGCGGCCCAGCGCTTCTATCAAGAGGCCGAGATACCGGTGTTCAACAACGTCGCCACCGGGACGATCATCACCAACCAATTCAAGGAGCCGGACTACGACGCGAACTACGTCTTCCGGAACTCCGCCTACGACGTGCTCCAGGCCGGCCTGATGGTCGACGAGGCGCTGGCGCAGGGTCACAAGAAGATCGCGGTCCTCGCCGACTCGACCAATTACGGCCAGCTCGGCCGCGAGGACATCGAGAAGTACCTCGCGACCAAGAACGTGAAGCCCGTCGCGGTCGAGAAGTTCAACATCAAGGACGTCGACATGACGGCCCAGCTGCTGAAGGCGCAGCAGGCCGGTGCCGAGGTGATCCTGGCCTACGGCATCGGGCCGGAGCTGGCCCAGATCGCCAACGGCATGTCCAAGCTCGGCTGGAAGGTCCCGATGATCACGAGCTGGCCGTCCTCGATGCAGAGCTTCATCGACATCGCCGGCCCGAACGGCAACGGCGTGATCATGCCCCAGACCTTCATCGAGGATCAGACCCTGCCGAAGCGCAAGGCGTTCCTCGAGAACTACTACAAGACCTACGGCGTCACGAAGATCCCGACGCCGGTCGCGGGCGCCCAGGGCTACGACTCGATCTATCTGATCGCCGCAGCGATCAAGCAGGCCGGCGGCACCGACGGCGCGAAGATCCGCACCGCGCTCGAGAACCTGAACGAGAAGGTCGAGGGCGTCGTCACCACCTACGACAAGCCCTTCAGTGCCAAGGACCACAACGCGATCTCGCGCAACATGGTCGTGTTCGGGAAGGTGCAGGACGGCAAGATCGTCTACGCCAAGGACGAGGACGCCAAGACCGCCGGCGTCGTTCGCGTCAAGGAGAAGACCTCGAACTGAGGTTCCGAGGGCCGCGTCCGCCCGGGCGCGGCCGCCCTCCCCGACCCGGTGGTGCCTCGGCCGCCGGCGCTCCGCAGAGCGGTCCCGCGGCGCCCGCCGCGCGACCGGACACCCCTCCGGTGACAGCGCTTCCATGGCCATCCTGCTCCAGCTCATCGCCTCAGGTGTCGCGGTCGGCATGATCTACGCCGCCATCGCCTTCGGCTATCAGCTCACCTTCGCGACCTCGAAGACGCTCAATTTCGGACAGGGCGAGGCGCTGGCGCTCGGGGCCCTGTTCGGCCTGACCCTGGTCCCGTTCATCGGCTACTGGCTGATGATCCCGCTGGTCCTGGTCTTCGGCTTCGCCCTCGGGGCCGTGGTCGAGCGCCTCGGGGTGCGCCCGGCCGTGAAGATCAAGTCCGAGTACGGGTGGATCATGGCGACCATCGCGCTCGGCATCATCTTCAAGAACGTCGCCGAGAACATCTGGGGCCGCGACGACCTGAAATTCCCCTCCCCCCTCCCCGAGACCGCGCTCCAGGTCGGCGGCGTGCGCATCCTGCCGATGGAATTGCTGATCGTCGCGGGCGCGCTGCTGATGATGCTCGCGGTCGAGATCTTCAATCGCAAGTCGATCTGGGGGAAGGCGGTCGTCGCCACCTCCAACGACATCGACGCCGCCGGCCTGATGGGCATCAACACCCAGAAGGTGATCACCCTCTCCTACTCGATCAGCGCCATGACGGCGGCCTTCGCGGGCGTGCTGGTGGCGCCCGTCACCCTGACCGGCGCCACGATGGGCTCCGTCCTGGCGCTGAAGGCCTTCGCGGTGGCGATCATCGGCGGCCTCGAATCCGGCCTCGGCGTCATCGTCGGCGGCCTGATCCTCGGCGTCGCGGAGACGCTGACCGGCTTCTACATCTCGACCGGCTACAAGGATGTGCCCGGCCTGATCCTGCTCCTCGTCGTCCTCTCCATCCGCCCGGTCGGCCTGTTCGGCAAGGCCGTCATCAAGAAGGTCTGACCGTGACCGCCCGCGCAACCCTCACGGCAGCCTGAGCCATGGCGCAGACCCTCGCCCCCGCCGAAGCGCCCGCCCCGGCGGCCGCCCCCAATCTGTCGCGCCACGTCGGCATCCTCGGCGCCGTGCTGCTGGTCGTCGGCCTCGCCGTCTTCCCGCACGTGGTCACGAGCTCGTACTACATCCACCTCATGGTGGTGATCGCCATCTACGCGATCCTGATCCTCGGGCTCGACATCGTCGTCGGCTATACCGGGCAGGTGAGCCTCGGCCATGCCGGCCTGTTCGGCGTCGGCGCCTACGCGGCGGCGGTGCTGTTCCTGCACTTCAAGCTGGGGATCTGGTGGGGCATCCTGGCCGGGATCGGCGTGACCTCGGCCTTCGGCGTGCTGCTGGCCGTGCCGGCCCTGCGGGTCACCGGCCCCTACCTCGCCATGGTGACGCTCGCCTTCGGCACGATCGTCCAGATCTTCATCAACGAGCTGACGCCGCTGACCAACGGCCCGCTGGGCATCACCCTGCCGCCGGCCCGGGTCCTCGACTTCTCGCTCCTCGGCCTCCAGGCCCCCTGGGGCGCGGCCGGGCGCAAGCTCGAGTTCTACTATCTCGTGTGCCTCGCGCTGCTGGCCACCATCCTGGTGGTCAACCGGGTGGTCCGCTCGCCCTACGGCCGCGCCTTCGAGGCGCTGCGCGATTCGCCGATCGCCTGCGACTGCATGGGCGTCAGCGTCTACCGCTACAAGGTCTACGCCTTCGTGATCTCGGCGGCGCTGGCCGGCCTCGCCGGCGCGCTGTTCGCGTGGTCGGAGCGCTACGTGGCGCCGAACTCCTACGGGTTCGAGCTCACCGTACTGTTCCTCCTCGCCGTCACGATGGGCGGCCGCAAGTCGCGGGCCGGCCCGATCATCGGCTCGGCGATCATCGTGATGATGCCGAACGTGCTCGCCGATATCGGGCTGGTGCGGATCATGGCGGGGATCATCGCCGGCGCGGCGCTGGTCGTCGGCGTGCTCGCCTTCCTGCGCCGCCGGGAGAACCGGTTCGCCCTGCTGGTGCCGGTCGGGCTCTGCCTCGCCTTCTTCCCGGCGACGCTCGCGCTCGAAACCGTCACCGACTTCCGGCTGACCGTGTTCGGCCTGATGATCCTGTTCGTGGTGTATTACCTGCCGGACGGGATCGTGGGCTTCCTCCGCGAGACGATCCCCGCCCTGCGCCCGGCCCACACCGCCGAGGGCAAGAATCTCCACGCCGAGGGCGCGGCACTGAGTGCTCAGAGCGGCGGCGCGGGCGCCGACCCGCTGCTCACGGTCGATCAGGCCCTGATGCAGTTCGGCGGCCTGAAGGCGCTGGCCGGCGTCGACATCACGGTGCGGCCGGGCACGATCCACGGCCTGATCGGGCCGAACGGCTCCGGCAAGAGCACGATGATGAACGTGCTCACCGGCATCTACCGCCCGACCGGCGGCAGCGTGACCCTGGCGCGCGGCCAGGGGACGAAGCGCCTCGACGGGCGCACCCCGTCGGAGATCGCCGCGGCCGGCGTCGCCCGCACCTTCCAGAACGTGCAGCTCTTCCGCGAGATGACGGCGCTGGAGAACGTGCTGGTCGGCCTGCATCACAGCTTCCGCGGCACCCTGTTCGACGCGATCCTCGGCACGCCGCGCCGGCGCCGGGAGGAGCGCGAGCAGCGCGCCCGCGCCATGGCGATCCTCGACTTCGTGGGCCTCGGCGCCCTGGCGCAGGTTGAGGCGCGCAACCTGCCCTACGGCAAGCAGCGCCTGCTGGAGATCGGACGGGCGCTGGCCCTCGATCCGGTCCTTCTCCTCCTCGACGAGCCGGCCGCGGGCCTGACCGCCCCCGACATCGCCGAGCTGACGACGATCATCCGCAAGATCCGGGACGCCGGGATCACGGTGATCCTGATCGAGCACCACATGGACGTGGTCATGGGCCTGTGCGACCGCGTCAGCGTCCTCGATTTCGGCCACAAGATCGCCGAGGGCAGCGCCCGCGAGGTCCAGGCCGATCCGAAGGTGGTCGAGGCCTATCTCGGCAGTCCCGTCGCCGACGAGGAGTTGACCCATGCTTGAGGTCACGGGTCTGTCGGCCGGTTACGGCCAGGTCGAGGTCCTGCACGGCCTCGACTTCCAGGTCCCGAAGGGTCAGGTCGTGGCGCTGATCGGCTCCAACGGGGCCGGCAAGACCACCACGATGCGCGCCCTGTCGGGCATGATCCGCCCGCGGGCCGGCTCGATCCGCCTGAACGGGCGCGAGATCGGCGGCCTCGACAGTCACGACGTCGCCCGGTCCGGCCTCGCGCACTCGCCGGAGGGCCGGCGGGTCTTCCCGACGCTCTCGGTCGAGGACAACCTGACCCTCGGCGCCTTCCCGCGACTGACCGGCTCGCGCCCGAAGGGGGACGTCGCCGCCGACCGCGAACGCGCCTTCGAGATGTTCCCGCGGCTGAAGGAGCGGCGCGCCCAGCTAGCCGGCACGCTCTCGGGCGGCGAGCAGCAGATGCTCGCCATGGGCCGGGCCCTGATGCTGCGGCCCGAGATCCTCCTGCTCGACGAGCCCTCGATGGGGCTGGCACCCAAGCTGGTGGAGGAGGTCTTCCGGATCATTCGCCTGCTCAAGGCCGAGCAGGTCACGATGCTGCTCGTCGAGCAGTTCGCCATGGCGGCGCTCGGCGTCGCCGACCACGCCTACGTGCTGGAGAACGGCCGGATCCGCTTCCAGGGCCCGGCGCAGCAGATGCGCAACGATCCCGCCGTGCGGGCGGCCTATCTCGGCGGCACGCATTAGATGTCCGGTTCCGTCCCCGCGTGAAGCGGGCCGGCGCTGAGTCGCTCCGCGGCCCGCACGGCGCTGACGGAGCCGGGCGCGCGGTAGCGGGCGAAGGTCATGCGCACGACCCCGGGCCTGCTCCGGGACACCGAGCAGGGCGCGGGCTTCGATCCGATCGGCGAGCGGCACGCCGCCGCCCATCCACAGCCCCTTGCGCTGGCCCGCGGCGATCTTGTCGCGGATGCGCGCGCCGGTGACCGCGCGCTCGGCCTGGACGAACGACAGCAGCACGTTGCGGGTGAGACGCCTCGTGCTGGTCGTGGTGTCGAACGCCTGGGTCACCGACACGAACGCCGCGGCGTGCGCGTCGAACAGCGCGACGAGCCTAGCGAAGTCGGACAGGGCGCGGGTGAGGCGGTCGACCTGTCGGCCCAGGGCGCGCCCGTGCGCAGCCGCCGGGAGATCCTTTCAACCCACGCCGATCGCCCGCCGCGGCCGATTTTATGCGCGGGTCGCGCCCTCCGGGCTCTTCAGGGCTGGACAGGCGCCCTTCATGCCGACGCACGACGTCGTCTGGCCAACGATTCCCGGAGTGCGCTCGCAACCTGTGCTGCTGAATAGGGCTTGCGCACGAGTTCGAAGTCGTGAGTGTTGTCCAGTGCCAGCACGTCACTGTAGCCGGTCGTCAGGATCACCGGCAGTTCGGGATGGCTCAACCGCAGCTGTCGGGCCAGCTCAACACCGCCCATTCCCGGCATCATCACGTCCGAGAAGACGGCATCGAACCGAGAGGGAGTCCGCCCCATCTCGGCGAGCGCCGCCTCGGCGTCGTGCGCCCATACGGTGACATGGCCAAGGTCCTCCAGAAGCTGCGTGCAGAACCGTCCGACATCGAGATTGTCCTCGACGACGAGGACGCAGAGCTTGGATGGCGCGTCCGGCGCCTCGAGGGAACCGGCGTCGGGCGTGTTCCGCGGGACGGCTGGTGGATCGGACTGGGGCAGGTAGAGCACGAAGGTCGACCCGTGCCCCACTTCGCTCGCGACCTCCACGTCGCCGCCCGACTGTTTGGCGAAGCCGATGACTTGGCTGAGCCCGAGGCCCGTGCCCTTGCCGACCGACTTCGTCGTGAAGAACGGCTCGAAGATCCTGGACAGCAGATCCGGTGCGATGCCGGCTCCGTGGTCCATCACGGACAGTGCGACGAACGGACCGGACGCGCCGGCATGCGCGCAAATGCGGGGCAGCGACCGATTGCTGTCGAGCCGCAGGGTCAGAGTGCCCTCGCCCTCCATGGCGTCCCGGGCGTTGACGGCAAGGTTGATGAGGGCGGTCTCAAACTGGCTCGCGTCGACCCGCACGTGGCAGGGCGGCGCCGGCACCTCCGTGACGATGCGGATGCGCGCGCCCGTCACGGCGTTCAACATGTCCGCCAAGTCTTGCAGACGCGCGCCGACCTCGAACACCTCGGGCTTGAGGGGTTGCCGTCGGGCGAAGGCAAGCAGCTGGCTCGTCAGCTTGGCGGCGCGATCCACCGTGTCGGAGACCGCCTCCAGGTAGCGGGTGCGCCGCTCCTCCGCGAGGTTGGGGCGGCGCAGGAACTCCACCGACGAGCGGATGATGGTCAGCATGTTGTTGAAGTCGTGCGCCACGCCGCCTGTGAGCTGCCCGATCGCCTCCAGCTTCTGGGTATGCCTCAGCGTCTCCTCGGCGCGGGCGAGCCGCTCCTGCTCGCGCAGACGCTCGGTGACGTCCTGGACGTACTGGAAGGCGCCGATCCGCACCCCCTGCGCGTCCCGCAACGTCATGAATTTCATCTCGTAATGCTGGCGTCGACGCTGCGGGTCGCCGAAGGCCTCGACGAGCGTGAACTCCTCGCCTGCTAGCGCTCTCGACCAGGTCGACCTCACCGGCACGAGCATCTCAGGCCTGTGCGACAGGAGGTCGAGCAGATTGTCGCCGATCCGCGGCCAGACGCCGTAGACGGCCTCGACCTCCTCAATCCAAGCCCGGTTAGCGGCCAAGACCCGGAACTCCGTGTCGAGGGCGCAGACAAGGGAGTCGGTCGTCTCGAACACGTCGGCCCAGAGCTTTCGCTGGACGAGCGCCTCCTCGACGCGCCGCTCCAGCGTCGCGTTCATCTCCTGCAGTCGCGCCTCGGCTAGCTTACGGTCGTGCACGTCCTCCACGACCCCGTACCAGCGCACGATGGCGCCAGCCTCGTCCCGGCGCGGGAAGGCGCGGGCGCGCATCCAGCGGAAATCCCCGGTCGCTGCGATGTGGATGCGGTAGTCTACGTCCACGGGCTCGCCCGCGGTGAGGGCGGCGGTGAACGTCGTCAGGGTCCAGGGTACGTCGTCGGGATGGAGGGCCTTGACCCAGCCGGAGCCCAGGGGCTCACCCGGGCCCTGACCTGTCAGCTCCAGCCAGCGGTTCGAGTAGGAGGTGATGTTACCGTCCGGGTCACAGGTCCAGGGCACCTGCGGGTTCAACTCGACCGTGTGCCGGAAGTGGTCCTCGCTCTCCCGCAAGGCCGCCTCGCCGAGAACCCGGTCGGTCGTCTCCGCGGTGACGCAGAACAGGCCGTTGATCGCGCCCGCATCGTCGAGGGCTGGAGAGTAGGTAAAGGACCACCAGCTCCGCTCCGGCCTTCCCGCGCGGGAGAGGTCGAGCATCACGTCGGTGAGCGTCTGGCTCTCGCCGTCCAGGGTGGCTTCCACCAGCGGCTCGATCTCGTCCCAGATGCTCGCCCAGACCTCGCGGAAGGGCCGACCCAGTGCGTCGGGCAGGCGGTAGCCGAGGATCGGCCTGTAGGCATCGTTGTAGAAGCAGAGCAGCTCCGGTCCCCAGGCGAGGAACATCGCCGTCGGGCAGGCGAGCATCTGGGCCAGCCTGACGCACAGGGACGGCGGCCAAAGTTCGGGCGGCCCGAGCGAGGTGTCCGACCAGTCGTGGGCACGGATCTCGGCGCCCATCTTGCCGCCGGCAGGCAGGAACTGGAAGGCGTCAGACAAGGTGCGCGCGGCCCGACAATCGGTTCCGAGCGGGATCGTTCGTGCCGGGCATGTCTCTTACCGAAGAAGGTGGCGCGGGGCCGCAACGGATGCCCTGGCTTTGGTCTAGTAATATCATACCGGTAGGCATCCGCAGTGAGGCAGCGTGACGTAGCCGCTGTGCCTCAGCAGGGCAGAGCGTCCAGGAACTCCAGCTCTTTGGGAGCGCGAATTCCAGTTACCGATCCGGCTGCAGCGGACGTGCGCAGGGTCGCGGCGCGCGCCATTACTCGGTCCAAGCTCCCGGAAAGTGGCCGCCTTCCGCTTCAGGGCCGGCGAAGCCTGAATCCAATCCGTCGTCCATTCTTCACGCATCGGCATCAAAGCCGAAATAGGGCCTTCCCGGTGGTCGGCATCGGATGCGCGTTGACGATGACGTTCCGCGCATACGACGCAATGAGCACGGCTCCACGAGGTCTGCTCTGAAGCTGCGTTGCCTTGGGGCAAACCTCCCAGAGAGACCGCCGGCTAGCGGCCAGCTTCGTCACCGTCCGCCTTGGACATGCGCGACTGATCGGCACCGCTCTGGGCAGCCTTCGCGGCCTGTCCCGCGCCCTGCTTCATCGCACTCTCAGCGATCCCGCCAAGTTCCGCAGCCTGCGCCTGTACGGCCGCGAGTTGGCTGCGAGCGAAATCTGCCTGGAGTTGCATCGCCTCCTGAAGGCTCTTGGCCTGTGTCAGGTTCTGCGCGAAATCGAGGGTCGCCCGCACATTCTGTTCGGCAGCCTGGAAGCTGTGAGTCGCCATGTCCCGCGTGCTCGCGTCGGCCGTTTGGGCCGCGCCCTGAGTGGCCGCAACCGTTTGACGCGCGGCGCTGATGAAGCCGTCGAATGCTTGGCGGGCTTGATCGATGCCCTTCTGGGCAACCTCACGCATTGCGCCGGGTATCTCGAAATTCGGTGTGATGTTCATCGGCTTTTCCTAACATGTCCTGGCGACAGGCGCGAACGATCCAAGAGCCGCACGCCTGCTGAACATCACGTCTGAGGCTCGGTTCAACACGGGCCTCAAGGCACGATCGACCAGCTGATTTCGTACGGGATCCGGCTCGGGAGTCGCTTTGCTCGATGTTGCCGCCATACACCAAGCTCGTTCATTCGTAGGCGCTCGGCCATATCCGCCTAGCCAAAACGGCCCTGCGTCTGGCATTTTTATGCCACAGATCGCGGCAGAATGCGCCGTTGCGGTTCAAGCAACGAAACATAATGCAAAAACGTTAGGCATCGACGAGCCTGCGTTTCGGGAGGCTGCGAAAGGATCCATCTGCGTGCTGTACCTGATGCGTGATGCCTACGACCAGATGCTCTCGCCCATGCGGATGGCGGCGGAGATGGCCCGCACCGCCTGTGAGAACCCCTTCAGCCCCCTCGCATACATGCCGAACGGCCGAGCCGTCGCGGCGTCCTGCGAGTTGTTCGAGCGAGCCACCCGCACCTACGCCAAGCCCCGCTTCAATCTCCCCGCGTCCGAACGGGTGGTGTGGGAGCGGCCGTTCTGCCGCGTAATCGCCTTCGGTGAGCCTTCCACCAAGCCAAAATTGCTGCTGGTCGCTCCGCTCTCCGGGCACTACGCGACCCTGCTCCGCGGCACGGTGGCAGCCTTCCTCGACACCCATCAGGTGTTCATAACCGACTGGGCCGACGCCAAGAAGGTGCCTCTCTCGGCGGGCCGCTTCGACCTCGACGACTACATCGATTACTGCGTCGCGATGTTCGAGTCGCTCGGACCAGACCTCCACGTGACGGCGGTATGTCAGCCTTCCGTTCCGGTTCTGGCTGCGATCGCCCGCATGGAAGCGGAGGAACACCCGCGGGTGCCTCGGTCCGCTGTACTGATCGGCGGCCCGATCGATACACGCCGCTCGCCGACCGCCGTGAACAGGCTACCGCAGGAGAAGCCGATCGGCTGGTTCAAGCAGAACTGCATCCACCCGGTGCCCTGGACTCACCAGGGCCACGGCCGTGACGTCTATCCCGGCTTCCTTCAACTGGCCGGCTTCATCAGCATGAACCTCGACCGCCATCAGACCGCGCACTGGGACATGTTCAAGCATCTCGTGCAGGGCGACGGCGACTCGGCGGCCAAACATCGTGAGTTCTACGACGAGTACCTCGCCGTGATGGACCTCACAGCAGAGTACTACCTCCAGACGGTCGAGACCGTGTTCATCGAGCATAGCCTCCCGAAAGGGCAGATGCGCCACCGCGGCAAGGCCGTGGAGCTGAGCGCGATCCGGCGCTGCGCGCTCATGGCGATCGAGGGCGAGAAGGACGACATCACCGGCATCGGCCAGACCCGCGCGGCGCTCGATCTGACGGTGAATCTCTCGGCCGAGAAGAAGGCTTACCACCTTCAGATGGGAGCCGGTCACTACGGCGTCTTCAACGGCTCCCGATTCCGCGCCGACATCGCGCCGAAGATTGTCGCGTTCATGGAAGCGCATGCGAAGCCGGCGGTGGCCGAGCCGCCGATCCGGTTGCTTCATTCCATCCCGGAGCTTGCCGAGCCTGACCTATCGATTCCGGCGGCGCTGCTCACGCACGATGCTTTTGCAGCCAGCGAGGCTGCCCTTGAGTTACACGCGTAGGCTTCGCACCCCCGTCTGACTGTACCGGACGAGACGTCAAGGACAGTCAATGGACGGTGCCGCGGCCCGACGTGACGAGGGCTGTCCGCCGCATCGGATCGGATGAGGCTCGCGCCAGCGCCTGTCTGGCGTGCTGCTGCAGGTGCTCGAGCCGCTTCCTCAGGGCGCCACGCTGCCGCTGCCGCTTCTGCTCAAGCTGGTTGATGATCCGGTGCTTCTCGTCTTCAGAACCGGACCAGCCGTCGAGGCGCTCGCAGTCGATCTGGTAGCTGAACTCGACATCCGCCAAAGCAGCCAAGGTGGCCTGGAGCAATCCCGTCAGATATTCGAGTTCGAGGCCCGCTTCCCGCATCTCCGGCATCGGCTCATCCGATTGCCCGGCCGGACGATCGATTGAGTCAGACCCGCTCAGCTTCGTGATCGCGAGAAGGACGTTGGACGCAGCGACCAGATTGCCGGACGCGTCCCGCAGCGGCGTTGGGTAGGGCATGAACGGGATGCGTGTACCGTCCGGCCGCTCCAACACGGCCTGAACGCCGCGCACGGGCCGCCCTTCTTTGATGGCGACGGCCATCGGACATTGGTCGAGCGGGAGAAGCGTTCCGTCAGGGGTGTAGATGCGCCAGCATCCGCACCAGCGCGTCCTGCCGAGTTCGGGGCGGTAGCCCCACAGGTCGGCCGCCGCATCGTTATAGTAGGTCAGCCAGCCATCCGCATCAGTCGTGTAGACCGGCGACCGGAACTCCCGGAAAAGATCGGCGCGCGAGGGCTCGTAGTTCCAGCCCCGCTCTGGTCCGCCGAATTCGAACTCGTCGTCGTCCGGAAACATGCTGCTCTCCCTCGACAGACGGGCGAGGAAATGCCCGTCAAAGCATTCCGGTCGCCCCCCTCTGTCGCGGGTGCATGGAGCCAAGGCCGCTGACTGGCGACATCGGCTCGTCAAGGACGCAGGACGCGTCGCACTCCAGATCGTCCAGCGATATGAGATTGTGCCTCAGAGCTTCCGGGGGCGGTCGCTCCTCGACGCCATAACCGACTCGCGCCAGCCTGGGCTCTCCCGTATCGCCATGTACGGACATCGCTATCTCGCACAGACTGGGGCTCTATTCAACAGAGGTGGGGATACGCGATTGCTGGAGCGCGGTCGAATTCGCCTCTATATCGGGCTTGTGCGCAATTCAATTGCTGCCTTCTTGCGATGGAATTTTCTGTCGAGGATTCGGATTATTTTCGGATTGCGGATGAAAGCATTCGGAGAGCGCGGCGTTTCACGTGAATCGATGCGGCCGAGCGTCTTGAAACCCTCGCGCGGTCGTCGGACCGGATCCCGGGCGCGCTGCCGTGTCCTCGCCCCCGGTCGGGTCGAGCAGGTTATCCGGGGTGCGTTCACCGCCTATGAGGCGGGTCGCGCGACGCCTTGGGTGATCGTGCGGGCCATCGATCGATCGTGATGCGACGTCGAGACAGACGACGTGGGTGTCCGGGGGTGCGAAGGCCGAAGGTCAGCTTTCTGGCAGCGATCCGATGGCGCTCGGCACCGTTCCGAGACAGTCACGCGCGTCCGCGCGATGATCGAGGCTGGCCGTTCCCGGGCTTTCGGAAGCGTACCGGCAATCCGGTACCGGGTGACGCCCTCGGCATCGCCAGCCCTCCGCCAGCAGCACAGCTTCGTGGATCGGCAAGGGCAGCGGTTTCTCCGGATGGGCCGCTAGCCGTTCGTGGCGGGGCGTGCCTGGATCACAGGCGCGGCCGCCGCCAGAATTGCAGCGCCATCGCGTGAGGATGGTGGGTAGATGCGGCTGCCGTTGATCAGACGCTTGGTGGCCTTTGCCGCTGCGCCGTCGGCAACGAGGCGACCGCGATCCCAGCCCGAGGTGTAGACGGCGCCCCATCCGCCGAGATCAAGCACTGTCACGTAATCTGGTGCCGCGAACCGCAGGCAGAGATCCGGCCGCCCGGCGAGGTCGCAGACCGCGTTGAAGCCCGCGAACCGACCCATCGGGCGCGCGTGCTGGCACGACATCACCGTCTGGTGCCCGGCCTCGTCGGCCTCAGCCACCGCCACGTCGCCCGCCCCGAACACGGCCGGAACCCCGATGACACGCATCTGCGCGTCTACGGGCAACCGACCGAGGGCATCGCGCGCGACGCCGAGCTCGTCGGCGAGGGGGTTCGCCCGCATGCCCGTGGCGCAGACGACCGTCAGCGCCGGGATGTAAGTTCCGTCGCTGAGCGTCGCGCCCGCCGGGTCGATCGCGGCAACGCCGGTGCCGCCGATGCATTCCACGCCGGCCGCGGCGAGAGCCTGTCGGATGGCCGGCATTGCAGCGCCGCCCATCGCGGATCCAACCTCAGCAGAGCGGTCGACCAGCACCGTGCGAACGGGACCGGTTCCCCCGGCCTGGTCGCGGGCGGCAGCGAGGCGAGCCGGTAGCTCGCAGGCGAGTTCGAGTCCGACAAGGCCGCCACCAACCACGATGGCGGTCCAGCGTCCGGTCTGGTCCGGGCCAACCGCGTCGCGACCCAGGTCTCCAAGGTGGCTGGCGAGCCGGCGCGCGCCGCTGAGCGTGTCGACGTCGAAAGCCAAGCCGATGCCCGAAACTGGCGGGCGAGACAGGACGCTGCCGGCGGCGAGGATCAGTCTGTCGTAGTCTAGCGTGCGCGGGCTGGGTCTGCCCGGGCCTTGCACCGTGAGATGGCGCCCGCTGACATCGATCTTGGTCACGCTGCCTTCGATCCGGCCGACGTTGATGGGACCGAGCACGTCGTCCAGCGGCACGGCGACGGGTGTGAGGTCAGCCTCGTAGCACCGCACCCGAATCGCGTGGAACGGGTCTGGGGCGATGAGGGTGATGACGATCGCCTCGGTCAGCCCGAGCTCATGGCGAGCGCGCGCCGCGGCGGCTGCGCTCCAGAGGCCCGCGAAACCGCCGCCTATCACCACGACCCGTTTGATCATCGAGCGCCGCCTCTGGGTCCGGACCGGTCAGCGAGATCTTAGCGAAACCACACGGATCATCGAGAGGCCAGTTGTCAGGAGACAAGCCGCCGGGCCGGTGCCCGACTCCGAATATGCCCATGTGGCGCGAACAAAACCCGCGCCTTCGCTACGGGCGTGTCCGCTTCCGGGAGCCCGCCGGGTACGGCAAAGGGCGCCTCCGCCCGCGCAATCGACCGCTGGATCGGGCCGAGAGCCGCGGCTCCGCTTCGGAGAGGATCTGCCGGGGAAGGAACATGCGCCGTCCGAGCCACCTCGGCGGCCCGGAGGGTCGGCAGGATCGCCCGAAAGCGGCCACGCGCCACCAGCCGGGCAGGGTCAGCGCAGCGTGGTCAACAGAACTTCGCTCGGCGCCCGCGTCGGCGAGGGACAACGCCTCTTCCAAGCGCCCGGGGTCCCTGACCGGCACGCGCCGGACGTGGCCACGTTCGATCACACCCTGAGGTGATCCACCTTCGCATCGAGCCGGAGCTGCTGAAGAAGATCGACGAATGGCATCGGCTTGCCCACGAGATAGCCCTGAACGTAGCGGCAGCCGTGCCGCCGTGCCGCCTCCAACTGGTCGGCCGTCTCGATACCCTCGGCGATCCCGTCGAGACCGAGGTTCTTGCAGAGATCCAGGATCGTGGTGACCAGACTGCAGCCGAGGTCGGTGTCGATGTCGGCCATGAAGCTACGATCGATCTTGATCTTGTCCAATGGCAGACGATGGACGTAGCTCAAGCTGGAAAAGCCCGTGCCGAAATCGTCGAGGGCGACCTTGATGCCCAGGGCCCGCAATGTGGTGATGGCGTCCTTAGCCTGCTCGAAGTCGCGCATCAGCGCGGTCTCCGTAAGTTCCAGGGTTAGCCGGCGTGGGTCGAGTCCGCTCCGGCGCACCGCGGCGAGGATCGCGATCACCGTCTCCGGCGAGGCGAGATCGTGGGCGGAGAGGTTGAAGGACAGCCCGACCGCGGGCGGGAGCCGCGCGCCATCGGCGAGCGCCTTGTGCAGGAGCAGCAGCGTCACCGTGTGGATCATGCCGCAGCGCTCCGCCGCGGCGATGAAGCGATCCGGCGAGACGCGGCCGAGCGTCGGGCTGTTCCACCGCGCCAGACTCTCGACGAGCGCGACGGTGCCCGATTGGGTGTCGAGGATCGGCTGGTAGTGCATCTCCATCTCGGCGGCGAGATCGGCCGCGCGCAGAGCGGCCTCCACGGCGCGCTCGGCCCGGATCGCGTCCTCGTGCTCCTGTGAGAAGAAGGTCGTGTTGCCGCGGCGGTGCTCCTTCGCGTGGTAAAGCGCGTAATCGGCACGATCGAACAGGGAGTCGGCTGCGCGTCCGGCTCTGGGGTACTTCGCGAGGCCGCCCGAGCATCCCGTGATGACCTGTAGGTCGCCGACGCGGATCGGCTTCTGCAACGCCGCGCAGATGCCGTCGCAGAATTCGATGATCACAGCAGGCGAGCCCGGTGAGCGGATGAGCAGGCCAAACTCGTCGCCGCCCAGCCGCGTGACGATCACATCGGCGCTGGCGAAGGCCGCGAGGCGGCGCCCTGTTTCCGCCAGAACGTGGTCGCCGATGTTGTGTCCATAGGTATCGTTGATCGGCTTGAAGCGATCGAGATCGAAGATGGCCAGGGCGATGCGCGTATCAGTCCTGTCGGAAGCCTCGATCAGTTCATTGAGTTTCTGGAAGAAATAGCGTCGGTTGGGCAGGCCGGTCAGGCTATCGGTGTGGGCCAGACGCGCGTTGTCCTCCGAGAGCTGGCTCGTCTCTGCCTGCGATGCGACGAGCTGGACGAAGGCCTGGAAGTTGCTGTTGAGGACGCGGAACATGACCACGGTCACGAAGGCTGTGTTGACGGCGATCGCAAGAAAGACGTGATTGAGACTCGTGATGCAGAAGAACAGGAAGACGCTCATCACGATGCCGGTCACAAGAAAAGCGGCAACCGGCAGGTGTGTCAGGCAGAAGATGCAAGCAATCACGGTTACGGCAACGAAGATCGCCACATGGCCCTGCTCATAGGGTCCACCGTAGCCGTTCAGGATCATCGCCCAGCTCACGAAGGCGGCTGAAAAGAGGGCCGTCAACGCGGTCGTCCGACGTAGCTGACGGGCAGCCTGCTCCTCGCTGAGCTTCCCCGGGTGCATTCGCCACCACCACACCGCGCGCACGATGCAAAGTGCGACCAGGACGCCGGGCAATCCGAGCGTCAGGAAGGTGGGCGCCCATGGATAATGGGTTATCGCGAGTGCACAAGCATTGATGGAGAGCAGGCTGTAGAGGGTCGGGATCTGCTTCTGCAGCTCCACGAGCTGGCGAACGCAGGTCAGATCCTTGGTGGATCGGATCCGCGGAGCATTCAGCATCGGACGAAGGTGGCTTGGGTTGATCATAGGGGATGTATCGGTACCAGCTACACAACCCTAGCGAGAAGCCGTTAAGGGCAGCTTGCGGCCGTCGCCGCCTTGCCGCAGGGATGCGTGCAGCGAGATCCACGTGCGATACCGAACGTTCGTTCTCCTCTCCCCATTTGAACATGCGTTGCGCTGCTCGAACGGAAGTTCGTCGAAACAGGCTGCGTGGACTTTTTGAAGTACTGCCGAGTTCGGGCGATCCGCAGCAGGCGGCGCAGAGCCAAGGGTCTGCTCCCGGTGAAAGCCGCCCTGTCGGCTCACCAGCCTGCCATGGCGTGTGCTCATCTGCACCCCGAGTCCGCTTCGGAGCCGGCCGGGTCCACGAAAGTATGTTCCGCCGAATTGATCACCGGTTCGGCGCGGGAAATGGCGCCTTATCAATAAGCGAGAGCGCTTTCAGCGATTCAAGCATCGCTGAAAGCGCTCTCGCTCAACGGCCAACTTGGCGCAGAGCTGCCAGCTGGAACGGGCCGGAAGCGGAGCAGCCGCCTCGAAGACAGGTCGCCGGAGAAGCGGGCAGGCCTCTACCGACCTATGCCCTCGAGGCGGACGGGCCAACGGCTGAAGCGTACGCTCTGCCGCAAGCGGCGGCGGACCGATCGCTGCCGCCGTCATCGCCAGCGTGTTCAAGCCGTCCGTCCACGCAACCGGGCGCCTAAGCAACCAGGGTCTTGATCTCGGCCACCCAATCGCACCCGGGATCATCTCCGCCACGGCGGCGCTTCGGAAGCCGCCTCCGATGCCGATGGAACAACCTTCACCGTCCCGATGCCGATCTGAGCCGAAGTCGGCGGCGCGGCGCGCGGCTCTGGGACATCCCGTCACGGATAACCTTTCGTGACGACAACTTTGACATATGTCAGTGTCCTGACGCAGCTGGAATCACGGCCTATCGGTCCGCAACCGATCCGGCCTGGATTGGGACCCAAGCTTGAACCAGCGAGACCAGACGACTCACGGATCCATCGACCTTTCGTTGTGCGACCGCGAGCCTATCCACATCGTGGGCAGCGTGCAGCCGCACGGCTTCCTGTTCGCCCTCGACTTACCCGACCTGACCATCGTCCAGGCCAGCGCGAACGCTCCGACCACCGCGTCGGTGGGCGAGCGCCTGGAGGACGGCTTTCCCGAACTCGCCGCGACCGCCAAGCGCTACCTCGAAGGCGCCGCCGACTCGGATGGCGCCCTGTACCTGCGCACCGTGACGCTCGGCTCCGGGAGCACGCGACAGGCCTACGAGGTCGCCGCGCACCGATTGGACGACCTCCTCGTTCTGGAGATGGAGGAAGCGGAGGATGCGTCGGTCGAGGCCGGTCTCGACGCCCTGAACCCGCAGCTGCGCGCCTTCGTGCAGCGACTGCATGCGGCGGCAAGCGTCGAGGATCTTTGCCACCTGCTCGCGAAGGACGTCCGCCACATCACCGGCTTCGACCGCGCGCTGGTTTACCGCTTCGACCGGGATTGGCATGGCACGGTGCTGGCCGAGGACGGGAATGGCGTTCTGCCGTCCTACCTCGACCTGCGCTTCCCGGCCTCCGACATCCCCGCCCAGGCGCGGGAGCTCTACCGGCGCAACCGCCTGCGCATCATCCCGGACGCCGCCTACGCGCCGGTGCCGATCCGGCCCGCCACGACGCCGGCCGGCAAGCCGCTGGACCTGAGCCAATCCGTGCTGCGCTCGGTCTCACCGGTTCATGTCGAGTACATGCGCAACATGGGCACCATGGCGTCCATGTCGATCTCGATTCTCGTCGACGGCGCACTCTGGGGTCTTGTCTCCTGCCATAACCAGAATCCCAAGCGCGTGCCGCTTCAGGCTCGCAACGCCTGCGACTTCCTCACTCAGATCTTCGCTCTCCAACTCGCCGCAAAGGTGCGCGGGGAACACGCCGAGCAGCGGATCGCGCTCGGAGCCGTGCAGTCGCGCCTGCTCGGGTTCATGGCTGAGGAGGACAGCTTCGTCGACGGCCTGCTCAACCACCCCGAAGATGTCCTGGCCCTCGTCAATGCCTCGGGCGCGGCAGTGGTCACCGCCGACCGCTGCCGGCTGCTCGGCGCCACGCCCACGGAGCGCGAGGTGCGGGCCATCCACGATTGGCTGACGGCTCGGGGCGCTGGCGAGGAGGTCTTTTCAACCGAGGCGCTCGCTGAGACCTTCCCGCCATCCGCGGCTTTCGCGGATCGGGCCAGCGGGGTTCTCGCCGTCTCGGTCTCGAAACGCTTCGCCAGCCACATCATCTGGTTCCGGCCTGAGGTCGTGCGCACCGTGAAGTGGGGCGGCAACCCGGTGAAGGCGGCCCAGCCTGACCCGGAGGGCGGTCCCGATCGGCTCCACCCTCGCAAGTCCTTCGAGGTCTGGAAGGAGACGCTGAAAGGGCGCGCGCTGCCGTGGTCCGTACCCGAGATCGAGGCTGCCAAGGACCTGCGCGCGTCGGTGCTCGGCATCGTCCTGAAGCGCGCAGAGGAACTCGCGGCCATGAGCGAGGAGCTTCAGCGCTCGAACAAGGAGTTGGAGGCGTTCTCGTACTCGGTCAGCCACGACCTGCGGGCGCCGTTCCGTCACATCGTCGGCTACTCGAACCTGCTCAAGAACCGCGAGGGGGCGAACCTCTCCGAAAAGGGCCGGCACTACGTCGAGACCATCATCGAGGCTGCCCTGTCGGCCGGCACGCTCGTCGACAACCTCCTGTCGTTCTCGCAGATGGGCCGGCACGCCCTGAACAAGAACACCGGCGAGATGGGTGCCCTCGTCGAGGAAGTGCGCCGCAAGGTCGAGCGCGACGTCGCGCCGGGGCGGACCGTGCGCTGGGAGATCGGCGCCCTCGGACGCGTCTACGCCGACCCGTTCATGCTGCGGCTCGTGATCGAGAACCTGCTCTCGAACGCCCTCAAATACAGCCGCGACCGTCCCGAGGCCGTGATCGAGGTCGGCAGGCTGCCGCCCCAGGATGGCGAGGCCGTCTTCTACGTGCGCGACAACGGCGTCGGGTTCGACATGGCCTACGTCGACAAGCTGTTCGGCGTGTTCCAGCGCCTCCATCGCGTCGAGGATTTCGAGGGCACCGGCATCGGCCTCGCAAACGTCCGCCGTATCGTCGAGCGCCACGGCGGCCGCGCCTGGGCCGAGGGCACGTTGGGAAAGGGCGCCACCTTCACCTTCACCCTACCGTTGAGAGAGGAGGCGCAGTGACATGGCGGCCCTGAAGCCGATCCTCCTCGTCGAGGACAACCCGAACGACATCGAGCTGACCTTGGCCGCGCTCGAATCGAGTCAGCTCGCCAATCAGATCGTCATCTGCCGCGACGGCGCCGAGGCCCTGGACTTCATCTACCGCCGGGGACCGCACGAGAACCGGCAGCTTCAGGACCCGGCCGTTGTCCTGCTCGACCTGAAGCTGCCCAAGGTCGACGGGCTGGAGGTGTTGGAGAAGGTCAAGGGTGACCCGACCACCCGTGGCATCCCGGTCGTGATGCTGACCTCCTCCCGCGAGGAGATGGACGTCGTCCGCTCCTACAACCTCGGCGTCAACGCCTTCGTGGTGAAGCCCGTCGCCTTCGATGAATTCTTCGCCGCCATCAAGGAGATCGGGGTGTTCTGGGCGCTTCTGAACGAGCCGCCGCCGCACAGGGGAGGCTGGCCATCCAACGGGTGATCGGGCCTTCCGCCGGGCCACTGCGCATCCTGCACCTGGAGGATAGCGACCTCGACGCGGAGTTGATCGAGGCCGAGCTCGAAACCCTCGGCCATCCGTTCGCGATCGAGCGGGTCATGACCCGCGATGCCTTCGCCGCGGCCGCGATGCCGGGTCGGCACGACCTCATCCTGGCGGATTACGTCCTGCCGACTTTCGACGGCGTGAGCGCGCTCGGCATCGCCCGCGCGCAGTGCCCGGACACACCCTTCATCTTCTGCTCGGGCACGCTCGGCGAGGAGGTGGCGGTCGAGGCGCTGAAGAACGGCGCCACGGACTATGTCACCAAGCAACGCTTGGACCGGATGCCGCGAACCATCGTGCGGGCGCTGGCCGAGGCGCGCGCGAGGCACGAGAAGGCGGCGGCTCAGACGGCCCTCAACGCGCTGAACGAAACGCTGGAACTCCGCATCGAGCAGCGGACCCGCGAACTCGCCGAGGCCAACGCCGACCTGAAGCGCGAGATCGGCGAGCGTGAACGCGCCGAGGACGCCTTGCGCCTGAGCCAGCGGCTCGAGGCCGTCGGTCAATTGACAAGCGGCGTGGCGCACGACTTCAACAACCTGCTGACCGTGATCGCGGGCAACATCGAGTTCTTGGAACGTGCGGTATCCGATGACCGCTCGAAGCGCCGGCTCGCGATGATCAAGGGCGCGGCGCAGCGCGGCGCCAACCTGACCGCCCAACTGCTCGCGTTCTCGCGGCGCCAGCGCCTGGAGCCGACCCCGGTCGGCCTGAACCAGACGGTCGCGTCCATGCGCGACCTGCTCCAGAGCTCCATCGGCGGCGCGGTCCGCATCGAGACGGCGCTCCAGACCGACCTTTGGCCGGCTCTGGTCGATGCCACCCAGATCGAGCTCGTGATCCTCAACCTCGCCATCAACGCCCGGGATGCCATGGCGGTGGGCGGGACGCTGGCCATCGAGACAGCCAATGTCATGGTGACCGGTCCACAGACACGTCCCGAGCATCCGCAGCCCGGCGAATACGTGATGGTGTCCGTGAGCGATACCGGCACAGGCATGAAACCCGAGGTGCTGTCACGCGTGTTCGAGCCATTCTTCACCACCAAGGAGGTCGGCAAGGGTTCCGGTCTCGGGCTGGCGCAGGTGTTCGGCTTCGTGAAGCAGTCCGGCGGCGGCATCCGCATCGACACCGTCCTCGGCGAGGGCACCTCGATCAAGGTGTACCTGCCGCGGGTCAGGGACGATGGGGCCGTCACGCCCGTTGCGTCACCCCCGGTCGATTGCGCGATCAGCCATCCACCCGGGAGCAAGCCGGTCGTGCTGGTGGTCGACGACGATGGTGATGTCCGCGAGGTTACGACCACGCGGCTCGCCGAGGCGGGATACGTGGTTCGGGAGGCCGCCTCCGGCCTGCAGGCACTCGCCAGCCTCGACGCCGACCCCTGCGTCGACCTCGTCGTCCTCGACTTCGCCATGCCGGGCATGAACGGCGCGGAGGCCGCAATCGAGATCCACAAGCGCTGGCCGGCGACGCCGGTCCTGTTCGTCACCGGCTACGCCGACACCACGGCCCTGATGAGGGCCGGGGCCGTGGGTGCGGATGGCTTCGTCCAGAAGCCGTTCCGGGACGGCGAACTCGAACGGAAGGTCGCGGCCGCCCTCTCCGTACGGTCCTCAGCCGGCCTGCGGCTCGTGTCCGACCGGACGCGGACCTGATCGGGACGCGGCCACGGGCCGGCATGTGTCTTCGCGGCGCTGGCGACAATCCGGCGGTCAGTCGCGGGCAACGATGCTTTAGTAGGTTGCGTGCAATTCATTGGCCTGAAGGCGCGCGATACGCGCCAAGGGCGTCAGGGCGCGGCTCTCCGGCCGTCACCCTGGCTGGAGGAACGCGATGCTCTTTTTCTCCGACGGGGGAACGTCCGCCAGGCTCGACGCGCTCGACCGATCGCAAGCGGTCATCGAGTTCGCGCTCGACGGCACGATCCTGGCAGCGAACAAAAATTTCCTGAGCATCGTCGGCTATACGCAAGCCGAAATCCTGGGCCAGCATCACCGGATGTTTGTCGAGCCTTCGGAGCAGGACGGCGCGGCTTACCGCGCGTTCTGGGCGACGCTCGCGCGGGGCGAATTCAGAGCCGGCGCGTTCAAGCGCCTTGCAAAAGGCGGTCGCGAGGTCTGGCTGCAGGCGACCTACACCCCGGTGCTCGATCGCGCCGGAAGACCCAGCAAAATCATTACGTTCGCGAGCGATATCACCGAGCAGAAGCTCCGAACCCTCGATCTGCAGGGTAAGTTTGCTGCCCTCGACCGCTCGCGGGCGGTGATCGAGTTCGATCTCAACGGGATCATCCTGGCTGCCAACCAGAACTTCCTCGACACCGTTGGCTATGTGCTCGACGAGATCGTCGGCCAGCATCACAGCATGTTCGTCGATCCCGCCGAGCGGCAGAGTACCGCCTATCGTGCGTTCTGGGAGGCGCTGACACAGGGCGAGTTTCAGCGCGCGGAGTTCAAGCGCTTCGCCAAGGGCGGCCGCGAGATCTGGCTGCAGGCGATCTACAACCCGATCCTCGATGCCGCGGGTAAGCCGTTCAAGGTGGTCAAGTTCGCCAGCGACGTCACGGCCGAGAAGTTGCACATGGCCGACATCCTGGGTCAGATCGCAGCGATCAACCGTTCGCAAGGCGTGATCCACTTCGACCTCGACGGCACCGTGCTCGACGCCAACGAGAACTTTCTCGGCGCGGTGGGTTATCGGCTGAACGAAATCCAAGGCCGGCATCACCGCATGTTCGTTGAGCCGGGCTACGCCGACACGCCGGAATACGGGCAGTTCTGGGAGAGCCTGCGGGCCGGCACGTACCGTTCCGACGTGTTCAAGCGCGCGGCCAAAGGTGGCCGCGAGATTTGGCTGCAGGCAAGCTACAATCCGATCCTCGACATGAACGGCAGACCGTTCAAGATCGTGAAATACGCCACCGACATCACCGCCAAGATGGCCGCCCAGCTCAGCGCCAGTGGAGCAGCGGGGCAGACCCTGTCGAGCGTGCAGAATGCGGCAGCCGCAGCGGAGGAGCTCAGCGCCTCGCTGGGCGAGATCTCGCAGAACCTCGTGCATTCCCGCGCGGAGGTGGATGCCATCCACGAGCGCGCCCAGGCGGCCGATCAGTCAACCGTGCAGCTGAATGCGGCGACAGCCTCGATGACCGGTGTCGTTCAGCTGATCCAGGGCGTGGGCGAGCAGATCAACCTGCTGGCGCTGAACGCCACGATCGAGGCGGCGCGCGCCGGGGAAGCGGGTCGCGGATTCGCGGTGGTCGCCGGCGAGGTGAAAAGCTTGTCGACCCAGGTCACCAAGGCGACGAGCCGGATCGCCCAGGACATTCAGTCGATGCAAGGGATCGCCGGGGACGTGGTGTCCTCGCTCGGCGGGATTGCGCGCTCGATAACCTCCGTGCGCGAAGCGGTCTCGGGCGTCACGTCGGCGGTGGAGCAGCAGGCCGTGGCGACGCGCGAGATCTCGAGCAGCATGCAGGTCGCATCAGAGGGCGTATCGAAGATCGACCAGAACCTGCACGCGCTTGTCGGGTGACACGCCGTCGAAGGGCGCGCCGGCTCGGCAGAAGCCTCCGCACGACATCTCTTCCTGCATCGGGTCGCGCGGCAAGTAAGTCGCTGCCAACGTACCCATGGCGGCGGCTTTGCAGCGGGCGCGTCGCCTCGGTCCAGGCCGATCGCATGTCCGGTATGGAACCGGTGAAACGGAGGCCGGCCCGCTACCCGACAACGGGTCTGCGTCGTTGCCGCGTCGCCACCTTGCACAAGAGGCGGGAAAGCTGCTCGACCGAATAGGGCTTGTGCAGCAGTTCGAACCCACAAGCGCCGTTCTGAGATAAGACGTGGCTGTAGCCCGAGGCCAGCAGAACGGGCAGGTCGTGGTGGTCTCGCCGGATCCGGTGAGCGAGGTCGATCCCGTTCATCCCTGGCATCACGACGTCCGAGAAGACCACGTCGAAGCGGTTGGCATCCTGGGCCAACTCGGCAAGCGCCTCCTCGGCGTTGGTCGCCCACACGGTGTCGTAGCCGAGCTCCGCAAGGGTCTGGGTCGCGAAGGTCCCGACATCGATGTTGTCCTCGACGACGAGGACGCACATGCCATGCCCGTCAACGATGGGCTCGGGCTCAGCGCGCGGGATCGCGGCCTCGGCGACCACGCGCGGCAGATACAGGACGAACATCGTGCCCGCGCCGAGCGTGCTCTCGACGCAGACCTCACCTCCGGATTGCTTGGCGAAGCCGAACACCTGGCTCAGCCCGAGGCCCGTTCCCTGTCCGACGCCCTTGGTCGTGAAGAACGGCTCGAAGATGTGCTCGATCTGATTGGGGGCGATGCCGGCGCCCGTATCCTCGATGCACACCGCGACGAAGTCGCCACGGACCGCAGGGTGGGAACGGATCGGCGGTATGGTCGAGGCGGGGCGCACCGTGATGGTGAGGGTTCCCTCGCCGTCCATGGCATCCCGGGCGTTCACGGCCATGTTCACCAGCGCCGTGTCGAACTGGCTCGGGTCGGCGTTGATGAAGCAGGGCTCGTCCGGGATATCGGTGACGATCCTGATGCGCGAACCGCTCAGCGTACCGACCATGTCGCAGATGGTGGCGACGCTCCGGCCGGCGTCGAAGACCTCCGGCTTCAGGGCCTGGCGCCGTGCGAAGGCGAGCAGCTGGCCTGTCAGCTTGGCGGCGCGGTCCACCGTGTCGGAGATCGCGCCGACGTAGCGTTCGCGGCGCTCCGCCGGCAGGTTCGGCCGCTTGAGGAGGTCGGTCGACGACTTGATGACCGTCAGCAGGTTGTTGAAGTCATGGGCCACGCCGCCGGTGAGCTGACCGACGGCTTCCATCTTCTGGGCTTGCCGCAGAGCCTCCTGGGCGGAGGCGAGCTCCGCTTCCCGGGCCTTGGCGAGGGTCAGGTCCCGGCCCACGGCGATGAAGTTGGCGCCATCCGGCTCGGGCGCGACCGTCCACTCGATGGGCTTCCATCCGCCGTCGAAGGTGGCGATGCGGTTCTCGAAGCGTGCCGGTTGCCGTGTCTCACCCATCCGGGCCAGGCCGGCGAGCGTCGGCCCCATGTCGTCGGGGTGCATGAAGGTGGCGTACGGCCGTGATAGAAGCTCGGCCTCCGACCAGCCAAGGACCCGTGTCCAGGCCGGGCTGACCGCCGACATCATCCCTTCGTAGTTGGCCCGGGCCAGCATGTCCTCGGACAAGGTCCAGAGCCGATCGCGCTCGGCCGTGCGCTCGAAGACCTGCTGCTCCAGGGTCGCGTTCAGGACCTGGAGCGCCTGTTCCATGCGCTTGCGCTCGGAGATGTCCGTGAAGAGCACGGCGACCCGGCGCGAGGCCGGATCGCCGATCCGCAGGGCACGCACGTCGAACCAGCGTCCGAACACGTCGGCCCTGTCCTCGATATGCGCGGGTTCGCCCGTTAGTGCGACGCGCCCATAGGTTTCGAACCAGCGGCGTTCGAGGTCGGGCGCGAAGTCGCTGACCCAGCGGCCGACCACGTTGGCGCCGGTCTGCCGCTCGAAGGCCGGGTTGGCCTCGACGATGCGATAGTCGATGGCCCGGTCCGCATCGTCGAACCTCACCTCTATGGTGCAGAACCCGACATCGATGCTTTCGAACAGCATGCGGTAGCGGTTCTCGCTCTCGGCCAGGGCAGCCCGGGAGCGGATCTGGTCGGTGACCTCGTAGCCGCCGACGAAGATGCCGATGACGGCCCCGGCTTCGTTCCGGATCGGCTGGTAGAGGAAGTCGAGGAAGCGGTCCTGGGTCTCACCGGCAAACCGGATCGGCAGGGCCCGGGCCGCGAACGGCTCGCCGGTCGCATAGACGCGGTCGAGAAGCTCGTAGATCCCCTGATCGGCCAACTCTGGAAATACCTCCCGGACGTTCCGGCCGATGTAGTCCCGCTGGCCGGTGACCGTGACGTAGGCATCGTTGACGTACTCAAAGTTGAGGCTGGGCCCGCGCAGCACGGCGACAAAGCCAGGCATCTGCTGGAGCAGAGCGCGCTGGCGCTGGCGGTCCGACTTCGCTTTCCGCTCGGCCAGCACCTGGCGGGTGGTCTCGGTGCAGGCGCAGAACAGGCCGACGATCGCATCGTCGTCCCCGGGCACGGGCGTGTACGAGAAGGCGAAATGCGCCTCCTCAGGGTAGCCGTTGCGATGCAGGGTGAGTTCCAGGTCGTCCATGTGCACGGGGTCGCCCGCGTACACGCGATCCATCAGGGCCTCCAACGCGTCCCGCACTTCGGGCCATGTCTCGAAGAACGGGCGGCCGAGGGCTCCAGGGTGCCTTTCGCCCAGCATGGGCGCGTAGGTATCGTTGTAGATCAGGGTGCGGTCGGCTCCCCAGGCGATGAACATCGGCTGGCGTGAGCTCAGCATGACCCGTACGAGGGTCAGAAGCGCCTGGGGCCACGTCTCTGGTGGGCCGAGGGATGTCGTGGTCCAATCCTGGGCACGCATGCGCGCGCCCATGTCGCCTCCGCCGCGAAAAGCCGACGTCACAGAACTCATGGACCTAAGCCTGCCCCTTGCCATGCGGCATCCGCATCGAGACGGCGCGCCCGGGTGAAAGCTTGCCCCCATGCCGGATGCGCAGCGTGCGGATGAGTTCGGAGGTCGAGGCGTGGCCGCCCTGGGTGACCTGACCGCCGATCCAGGCCGCGCGCGTTTCGATCAGGGCGATGTGGTGGGTTTGCTTGGCTGGCATATCCGATCTCTAACCCGGCGAGCGCCCAGGGTGTTTCGTTCCAATCCGCGGGACGGTCTCGGCAGGCGGCAAGGCCTGGTCGCAGCGCAGACCGCCGCCGACGGAACCGATTGGCTGCACAAGCCCCGCCCGCCCGGCCGGTTCCAACGCGTCTGCGGGAGGCGCTGATCCGGAAGCGCCGCCGAGGGATCATTGGGCCTTATGAGATCGACCTCCGCTTCGTGCAGGGGGATCTGGTGAAGTGGGTCTCGGCGCGCGGCCAGGGCCATGACAAGGGTATCGTCGGGCGGGTCATGTTCGGCATCTTCCTCGACGTCACCGGGCGTAAGCAGGCCGAGGAGGGCCACGAGCTGCTGGCCGGCGAGATGAGCCACCGGGTCAAGAACCTCTGCTCACCATCGCCACGAGCCTGACCGCCATCTCCTCGCGCTCGACCAGCACCACGGTCGACATGGCCAACGAACTCACTCAGCGACTGAGCGCCCTGGGTCGGGCGGGCGCTGATCATCCACGAGCTCGCGACGAACGCGATGAAGTACGGCGCCCTGCCGGTCCCAACGGGCACCCTCGACGTCTCCGGCACGGATCAGGAGGAGACTCTCGTCCTGGCCTGGACCGAAAGGGGCGGTCCCGCCGTGACGCGGCCCACGGGTCCGGGCGGCTCCGGAAGCAGGCTGCTGGAGCGGGCGGTCATCCAGCAGCTGAACGGGTCCGTCACCCGCTCGTGGGACGAGGCCGGGATCGTCGTGAACCTGACGTTGAGCAAGGCGTACCTTGTGCGCTGAGGCCTTGGCCCTTGCGGCCGGCGTCCGTATCCCAGGCTTCCGGACAGGGTCCGGCCTCCTGGTGCACTGACCCACCCTGAGGATTCAGGGTGCGCATGGTGTCGGCGAGTCAGGGGGGATGGCCCGGACCGTCCGCGTGCTCAGCGAGGACGCCACCCATTCACAATCGACCGGGATCGCCGCCCCGCGCCCTCAAGCACATCCTGGGGCCCGGATCGTTCTGCTCTCGGCCGAGCGTCTGGACGTGCAGGACGGGGACCGGCGGGCCGGCATCAGTCGACCCGCAATCTGGCGATGGCAGCTCTGGCGGGCACGCGGCCGGCAACCGCATCGGGTCCGCACCTTCGAGCGCGCGCGATGCCGCCTTGCACCGCCAAGGTCCAGGATGGGGGCGGCCTCCACGGGGACCCGCCCGCTGCTGCGGTTCGGACTGTCGGCAGTTGCCAAATGGCTCATGCCTGCATCATCGTAAGGTAGATGCGCCCCCCGGTTCCGCTCTCAGCCGTCCGTACGTTCGAGGCCGCGGCACGGCGCCGTTCGTTCAAGGATGCGGCAGGTGAACTGAACCTGACGGCGAGTGCCGTCAGCCACGCGGTGCGCAAGCTGGAACAGGCGCTCGGCGTGTTGCTGTTCGAGCGCGACAGCCACGGCATCGCCCTCACTGCGGCGGGCGAGGCGCTCCTCGACCACGTCAGCCGCGCCTTCGAGGAGATGAATCGCGGCTTCGACCTCGTCGCGACGCGTGCGCCGCAATTGCTTCGCCTGCACTGCGCTCCGAGCTTCGCCGCGCAGTGGCTGACGCCGCGGCTCGCCCGGTTCATGGCGGAACATCCCGATTTCGAGGTTCGGCTCGCCGCCGGCATGGACTATGCCCGCTTCATCACGGACGAGTTCGACGCCGACATCGTGTACGGGCCACCGCGTGGCGAAGGGCTCGTCGTCATGCCCCTCGGCCAGGAGACGGTGACGCCCCTGTGCGATCCGAAGCGTGCTGCGAGCATCCGTGAGGCAGCCGATCTCCTCGGCCAACCCTTGATCCAGAGCGACAACAAGCTCGTGCGCTGGCCGATCTGGTTCGAGCGCAACAACCTGCGCGCGCCACCACCCTCAGGGCTGCGCTTCGACCGCAGCTTCCTGGCTCTGACCGCGGCCGCCGATGGCCTCGGGGTCGCGCTCGAATCGACACTCCTCGCCGAACGGGAACTTGCGAGCGGGCGCCTCGTGGCCCCCCTCGCCGCGTGCGCCACCAATGTCCGCTACAACGGGCATCACCTCGTCTTCCCGGCTGTGACGCGGCGGCGGACCCCCTTGCGGGTCTTCGCGCGCTGGCTCGCCACCGAACTCCGCGCCGAGCTGCCGCCCGGGATCGCCTGACGCCATCCGGTGCGCATCGGCGGATGAATTCAGTTCATCCGCCGCTGAAATCTACGCGTTTGCCGCTGTCAGGGTCCTGCGGCACCGTGTGGTCAACGAGATGAGAGGAAACGATCCTGAGCCAGCCCGAGATCCCGCGAGGATGACGGCTCGGTGAACGGGCATCATGCCGGGCCGATCAAGCGGCTCGAGCACATCGGTTCGATCCCCCGTCTCGGAACAAGCCGAGCTCCTGAATGGCGGCAGCCTCAGGCGCACGAGGGAGACAGCCATGCTTCTGAAGGATAAAGTCTGTGTGATCACCGGCGCGGCCTCCGCGCGCGGTATCGGTCGGGCCACCGCCCGGGTGTTCGCGGCTCAAGGAGGCCGCGTGGTCATCCTCGACCTCGATGCCGGTCAGGCCGAGACGGCAGCCCGCGAGATCGGGCCCGGGCATCTCGGCCTCGCCTGCAACGTCACCGACCGGGCCGCTTGCCAGGCCGCCGCCGACGAGGTGATCGCGCAGGCCGGCCGCATCGACGTCCTCGTCAACAATGCCGGCATTACCCAGCCTCTGAAGCTGATGGAGATCACGGCGGCCCACTATGACGCCGTCACGGACGTGAACCTGCGCGGCACCCTCTACATGAGCCAGGCGGCGATCCCGGCCATGCGGGCCCAGCGCGCTGGCTCGATCGTCTGCATGTCCTCGGTCTCGGCCCAGCGCGGCGGCGGCATCTTCGGCGGCCCGCACTACAGCGCCGCCAAGGCCGGCGTGCTCGGTCTCGCCAAGGCGATGGCACGCGAGCTCGGGGCGGACGGGATCCGGGTGAACTCGGTCACGCCTGGTCTGATCCAGACCGACATCACCGGCGGAAAGCTCACCGACGCGCTGCGCGCCGAGATCATCAAGGGCATCCCGTTGGGCCGCCTCGGGGTCGCGGACGATGTCGCCAACGCCTGCCTGTTCCTCGCCAGCGACCTGTCGGCCTACCTCACCGGGACGGTCATCGACGTCAACGGCGGCATGCTGATCCACTGAACGGAAGGACCAGACCCATGGACACCCTCCTCGACGCGCAGCCCCGCGAGCGCTCGAACGTCTCGCTCGCCGACCGCGCCTACCATATCCGACGCCACGCCCTGCTGATGGGCGAGGTCCAGGGCCAGGGCTACATCGCGCAGGCGCTCGGCATCAGCGACGTGCTGGCGGTCAGCTACTTCCACGCGATGACCTACCGTCCGGAGGATCCGGAATGGGAGGGCCGCGACCGCTTCCTGCTCTCGATCGGGCACTACGCCATCGCCCTCTACGCGGCGCTGATCGAGGCCGGCATCATCCCGGAAGACGAGCTCGGAACCTACGGATCCGACGACAGCCGCCTGCCGATGTCCGGCATGGCCGCCTACACGCCCGGCATGGAGATCACCGGCGGCTCGCTCGGCCACGGCCTCGGGATCGCGGTCGGCATGGCGCTCGGCCTCAAGCGGAAGTCCTCCAAGAGCTTCGTCTACAACCTGTTCTCCGACGGCGAGCTCGACGAGGGCTCGACCTGGGAGGCGGCGATGTCGGCGGCGAGCTTCGGCCTCGACAACCTGATCGGCCTCGTCGACGTCAACGGCATGCAGGCCGACGGGCCGTCCCGCGGCGTCCTGAACTTCGAGCCCCTGGTGCCGAAGTTCGAGGCCTTCGGCTGGTTCGTCCAGCGCGTCGACGGCAACGACATCGATGCCCTCGTGCAGGCCTTCGATGCCGCCCGCGCCCACGCCGGCCGCTGCCCGCGTCTCGTGATCTGCGACACGAAGATGGCGAAGGGCGTGCCCTTCCTCGAAGAGCGCGAGCGCAATCATTTCCTGCGGGTCGAGCCGAGCGAATGGCGTCAGGCCTTGTCGGTTCTGGACGAAGGGAGGCTCCAGTGAGACGTTCGAAATACGAGAAGCCCGCACCGCGCACGGGCGGCGGCGCCAAGACCTCGGCGATGATCGCCTCGCTGGCCGCCCCGGGCCAGCGGACCAAGCCGGCGCCCTTCGGGAACGCGCTCGTCGAACTCGCCAAGACGCGTCCCGACATCGTCGGCCTGTCGGCGGATCTGGCCAAATACACGGACCTGCACATCTTCGCGCAGGCCTACCCGGACCGGTTCTACCAGATGGGTATGGCCGAGCAGCTCCTGATGAGCGCGGCGGCCGGCCTCGCCCGCGAGGGCTACACCCCCATCGCCACCACCTACGCGGTCTTCGCGGCGCGGCGGGCCTACGACTTCATCTGCCTCGCGATCGCCGAGGAGAACCTCAACGTCAAGATCGCCTGCGCCCTGCCGGGCCTGACCACGGGCTACGGCCCGAGCCATCAGGCCACCGAGGATCTCGCGATCTTCCGCGGCATGCCGAACCTCACGATCCTCGACCCGTGCGACGCGCACGAGCTGGAGCAGGTGGTGCCCGCGATGGTCGCGCATCAGGGACCGGTGTACCTGCGGCTCCTGCGCGGCAACGTCCCCCTCGTGCTGGACGAGTACGGCTACCGGTTCGAGTGGGGCAAGGCCAAGACCATCCGCGACGGGCGCGACGTGCTGATCGTCTCGTCCGGGCTGATGACCATGCGGGCGCTGGAGGTCGCGCAGGAGCTGGAGAACGACCGGGTGGACGTGGCGGTGCTGCACGTGCCGACCATCAAGCCGCTCGACGAGGAGACCATCCTGCGCGAGGTCGGCCGCGGCGGCCGCCTCGTCGTGGTGGCCGAGAACCACTCGGTGGTCGGCGGCCTCGGCGAGGCGGTGGCAGGCCTGCTCCTGCGCACCGGCACCGTGCCCCCCGTCTACCGCCAGATCGGCCTGCCGGACGCGTTCCTCGACGCAGGCGCCCTGCCGACGCTGCACGACCGCTACGGCATCTCCACGCAGGCCATGGCCCGCAGCATCCGCGGCTGGCTCTGAGCCGGCGCTGAAGCGGGACGCGCCGGACGCCGGCACGTCCCGTCCTCCAGCCCCATGAGCGCCACGGGCGGCGCGCCACGCATCCGGCGAGACCGGGTGACGATCCTGACAGACCGCGAACGGCGGGGATCGAACGGCATGCCCGGACCACCAGGGAGTGAAACATGCCAGAGGCTTCTCTCAGCCGCCGCCACCTGATCGCGGGCGCGGCCACCCTTCCCCTGTTCGGCATCCTGACGCGGCGCGCCGAGGCGGCGGAATTCGTCTACAAGCTCGCCACCGGCCAGGACCCGACCCACCCGGTCAACCTCCGCGCGCAGCAGGCCAGCGATCGCATTCGAGATGCGACGGACGGGCGCCTCGAGATCCGGCTGTTCCCGGCCAACCAGCTCGGGGGCGACACGGATCTGCTGGCCCAGGTCCGCAGCGGCGCCGTCGAGTTCCTGAACCTCGCCTCCTCGGTTCTGGCGACCTTTCTGCCGGTCGCGACCCTGCCGAATCTCGGCTTCGTCTTCAGGGACTACCCAAGCGTCTGGGCCGCCATGGATGGGCCGCTCGGCGCCTACGTCCGCGAGCAGATCGGGCGAACCCCGGTTCTGACCGTGTCGAAGGTCTGGGACAACGGCTTCCGCCACATCACCTCCTCGACGCGCGAAATCCGCACCCCGGACGATCTGCGCGGCTTCAAGATCCGCGTGCCGCAGGCGCCGATGCAGACCTCGCTGTTCCGGGCATTGAGCGCGGGCGCCACGCCGATCAACTTCAACGAGCTCTATTCAGCGCTGCAGACCAAGGTGGTCGAGGGCCAGGAGAACCCGCTTCCGATCACCGCGACGACGCGGCTCTACGAGGTCCAGAAGAGCTGCAGCCTGACCGGGCACATCTGGGACGGCTACTGGATCCTCGGCAACAAGCGCGCCTGGCTGCGGCTGCCCGAGGATCTGCGCGCCATCGTTTCCCGCGAATTCGACCGCTCGGCCGACGAAGAGCGGACCGACATCGTGGCCCTCAACGAAAACCTGCGCACGACGCTCTCCGCCAAGGGCCTGAGCTTCATCGATCCCGACCGGGAGGCGTTCCGCGACGCATTAGGGCGGACCAGCTTCTACAGGGACTGGAAGACCAAGCTCGGCGACGAGGCCTGGGCCCAGCTCGAAAGCGTCTCCGGAAAGCTCGTGTGAGGGGGCCTGCCATGCAACTCGATGCTCAACTCGACATGACCCTCCCGTCCGCCTCCTCGGAGACGGCGGTTGGTCGATCCCGGCTCCAGGCCTTCGATCGCATCCTCGGCCGGGCGATCGAGATCCCGGCGGCGATCCTGGTCGGCCTGGAGATCGTGGTGCTGCTGGCCGGCGTCGTCAGCCGCTACGTCCTGCACCAGCCCCTGGTCTGGTCGGACGAACTCGCGGCGATCCTGTTTCTCTGGCTCGCCATGCTCGGCACGGTCATCGCCTACCGACGCGGCGAGCACATGCGCATGACCGCGTTCGTCGGCATGGCCTCACCCCCCACCCGGGCCTTCCTCGACACCCTGGCGACCGTCTCGGGCCTCGTCCTCGTCGGGCTGCTGCTCGAGCCCGCCGTCGAGTTCGCAATCGAGGAATCCTGGGTCCACACGCCGGCCCTCGATCTTGCCAACACGTGGCGCGCCACCGCGCTGCCGGTCGGGTTCGCCCTGATGCTCGTGACCGCCGTCGTGCGGCTCGTGCAGGAGAGCGACTGGCGTTTGACCGGGGCGGCACTCCTCCTCGGCGCCTGCATTGCCGCCGGGCTCGCCGTCCTGTCGCCCACGCTCATCGGGATGGGCAACCTGAACCTGCTGGTGTTCTTTCTCCTCGGCGTCGGCGCCCTCGTGTTCTCCGGCGTGCCGATCGCCTTCGCGTTCGGGCTCTCCACCTACGCCTACCTGATGACCACGACGCACGCGCCTGCGATGGTCGTCGTCGGCCGCATGGACGAGGGCATGAGCCACCTCATCCTGCTCTCGGTGCCCCTGTTCATCTTCCTGGGCCTGCTGATCGAGATGACCGGCATGGCCCGCGCCATGGTCGGCTTCCTGGCGAGCCTGCTCGGCCATGTCCGCGGCGGTCTGCACTTCGTGCTGGTCGGCGCGATGTACCTCGTCTCCGGCATCTCCGGTTCGAAGGCCGCCGACATGGCCGCGGTCGCGCCGGTGCTGTTCCCCGAGATGAAGGCGCGCGGTGCCAAGGAAGGGGACCTCGTCGCACTGCTCTCCGCGACCGGCGCCCAGACGGAGACGATCCCGCCCTCGATCGTGTTGATCACCATCGGCTCGGTCACGGGCGTGTCGATCACGGCGCTGTTCACCGGCGGCCTTCTGCCGGGCCTCGTCCTGGGCGTCACGCTGTGCGCGCTGGTCTGGTGGCGCTACCGCCACGAGGATCTGAGCCACGTGGCCCGACCGAGCCGGACGGCGATCCTGAAGGCTCTCGCCGTGGCGATACCCGCATTGGCGCTGCCCTTCGTCATCCGCGCGGCCGTGGTCGAAGGCGTGGCGACCGCGACCGAGGTCTCGACGATCGGCATCGTCTATGCCGTTCTCGCGGGGCTCCTCGTCTACCGGCAGTTCGACTGGCGTCGACTCGTCCCGATGCTGGTGACCACCGCGACGCTGTCGGGGGCGATCCTGCTGATCATCGGCGCGGCGACCGGCATGGCCTGGGCGTTGACGCAGTCGGGGTTCTCGCAGGCGCTCGCCGTGGCGATGAAGAGCCTGCCCGGCGGTCCGCTCGGCTTCCTGGCGGTCTCGGCCCTCGCGTTCATCGTGCTGGGCTCGGTGCTGGAAGGGATCCCGGCCATCGTGCTGTTCGGGCCGCTGCTCTTCCCGATCGCCCGCGCGGTGGGCGTGCACGAGGTCCATTATGCCATGGTGGTGATCCTCGCGATGGGCATCGGCCTGTTCGCACCGCCTTTCGGCGTCGGCTACTACGCGGCCTGCGCCATCAGCCGGATCCATCCAGATGTGGGGATGCGGCCGATCGTCGGCTACATCGTAGCTCTGCTCGTCGGCCTGGCCGCGATCATCCTGGTGCCCTGGTTCTCGATCGGCTTCCTCTGAGGCCGGAGGGGTGAGAGCCGGCGCATGTCGGCGATCCCAGGGGCCGCTCGGCCGAGCCCGTCGACTCCGTCCGGCAAACCGTCAGAACGCTCCGGCGCGCCCGGTGCGTTCGACCTGGGCGAGTTGCTCCGTGAAGCGCCGATCCGCTCCGCGCCGAAGCGCAGCGACAACCCGCGCCATCAGGGATGCAGGCTGCATCGGCAGGACGTTCGCAGGAGAGACGTGCGGACGCTTCACGATGCCGAGAAGGACGGCCATAACCCCTCCGCTCCGGGCCCCGACGGCCCGGTCTTGCTGCAGCGCAATATGGCGCAACGACGAAGACGCGGTGAGTGAAAAATGCCGCGAGCTGACATGCGGTAAGCTCATGCCGCGAGATGCGCGTGGCCGAGCGCACGCTCAGGAAACGATTCCTCAGTGACCCCGACCCGGCACACCGGCCCGCACCGAGTGCCAGTTCGCGGGCTGCGACAGCTTGGTTGGCGGAGGCTCGGGACAGCAACCGAAACCACGTGGCGTCCAGGCATTCCGGCCGTGGGCCGCATGGGGAAACGCCGCTCAGCGGCAGGTCCTCCACGGCAGCGCCACGCGCGCGACGACGATCCTTGTCTCACAAAGGCAAGGAGATCGGCATTGAGGATGTCTGCCTGCACGGTCAGCATGCCCTGCGGATAGCCAGGATAGGTCTTCAGCGTTCTGTCGTTCAGGAGCGTGATCGGTTTCAGCGCCGCTCCGGCGATCGGAACGAACTGATCGTCTTCACCAGGCAGCACCAGGGTCGGTACGGTGATCGCCTTGAGATCCTCGGTCTGATCGGTTTCCGAGAAGGCCTTGATCCCCTCAAGATGCGCTTTCGCGCTGCCCATCATGCCGTGCCGCCACCAGTTCTGGACCACCCCCGGAAGAACTTCGGCGCCGTCGGGGTCGAAGCCGTAGAACGGGCCGGCCGGCACGTCGAGGAAGGACTGGGCGCGGTTGGCCGCGAGCGCCGGGCGGAAGCCATCGAACACGGCGCGCGGCAGCCTCTCCGGGTTGGTATCGGTGCGGGTCATCAGAGGCGGGACCGCGCTCACCAGCACCGCCTGGGCGACACGCCCCCGAGGCTCCCCGAACCGGGCGACATAGCGCGCCGCCTCGCCGCCGCCCGTGGAATGGCCGATCTGGACCCCATTCCGCAGATCGAGATGCTCCATCACGTCAGCGGCATCGGCCGCGAAGTGATCCATGTCGTGCCCGTCCGAAACCGGGGCGGACCGGCCTTGGCCGCGGCGGTCATGTGCGACGACGCGGTAGCCGTTCTGGACGAAGAACAACATCTGTGCGTCCCAATCGTCCGACGACAGCGGCCAGCCGTGATGAAACACGATCGGCTGCGCGTCCTTCGATCCCCAGTCCCTGTAGTAGATCTCCGTTCCGTCCCGGGTCGTAACGGTGGCCATACAACGCCGGCTCATCCGGATGGCATTGGATGCGCCGAGCGTCGACCGGAATGCGGGCACTGCAGATCACTCGTGCGGGACGAAGCTTTCGTGCCATTCTTCAAGCGGCATAGGACGCCAAGAGTGTATGTCCGAAGCGCGAAGCCGCGGCTCGGCCATGCGTCGGCGCTGATGCAGAGATCGGACATTCAAAGGGCGGAGGACCTGAAATGACGCGCATCTCCTTGGCCGCTCTGCTGTTCACGGCGAGCGGTCTCGCCACCGATGCCCTGGGGCAGCAGGATGTCCCGGTGCGGCGCGATCTCAAGCGTTGGGATCAGCTCGACCAACCGCTCGGCCGCGAATATGACGGCCGGCAGGTGGATCCCAATGTGACACCGGACAACCCGGACGGCGTCGTCGGCTTCGATGGCCCCCCCTTCAATTACGGGGACCCTGGCGTGATGGGGGACGGCCCTCTGCCGCCTGGATCGCCTGCGGATGACGACGATTGGAATTAGTCCCTAGGGCCACGTTTCGACGCCGGCCGCTCCGATCGCGTTCACGCGTTCGAGTTCATCGCCAGGTCCCTCAAGGATAGCGGACCGGCGGGGGATCCTCGGGCAGCGGGATGAACTCGGCATCGTTCGGCACGGTGTCGAATCGGCCCTGGCGCCAATCCTCCTTGGCCTGCGCGATCCGCTCGGGCCGCGAGGAGACGAAATTCCACCAGAGGTGGCGTGGCCCGTCCATCGGCTCGCCTCCCAGCACCATGAACCGGGCGGCCTCCGTCGCGCGGATGCTGATGCGGTCGCCTGGCCGGAACACCAGCAGCTGGCCAGGGCCGAAGCCGTCGCCGGCGATCTCGATCGCCCCCGCGACCGTGTAGATCGCGCGCTCATCGTAGGTGGGGTCGAGCGGCAGTACGGCGCCCGCCTCCAGCGCCACGTCGGCGTAGATCATCGGGCTGGAGGCGCGCACGGGCGAGCGCGCCCCGAAGGCCTCACCGGCGATCAGCCGGACGGTCTTGCCTTCGCCGGTCAGGACCGGCAGCGCCGCGGCATCGTAATGTTCGAAGGCCGGCACCGTCTCCTCGTCCCGGGCGCTCAGCGCGACCCAGCTCTGGATGCCGAACAGCCTCGAGCCCGTCTGCCGGAGTTCCGGCGCGGTGCGCTCGGAATGGGTGATGCCGCGCCCTGCCGTCATCCAGTTCAGCTCGCCCGGCCGGATCGGCAGCTCGGTCCCGAGGCTGTCGCGGTGCATGATCTCGCCGTCGAACAGGTAGGTGACGGTGGACAATCCGATATGCGGGTGGGGCCGCACGTCCATCCCGGTCCCGAGCAGGAACTCGGATGGGCCCATCTGGTCGAAGAAGATGAACGGCCCGACCATCCGGCACTCGGTCGACGGGAGCGCGCGGCGCACCGCGAAGGAGCCGAGGTCGCGTGATCGCGGTACGATCAGGGTCTGGATCGCGTCGCAGCTGTAATGATCGCCCGGGACCGGATCATCCGCACTGTGCCAGCTCATCGCTCTTGCTCCTCGTATGGCCGGGCCCAACCGGGTGCGCCCTGACGGCGCGTCGATGGCGGCACACTGCGCCATGCCGGATCGATCGCAAATAGAAACGAACGAAACGCAACGTTTCCAAATGCGCGTTCAACGGCGAGCTCCGCGCGCCCGTTCGGCAATCGTTGGCGCGATCCTGTTCCGGATGTCCCTCAGGCGCCGAGCATCAGACCTGAACGGCTCCGTTGCACGATTGCGGATCACAGGCCGGCAGGACGCCCGATCGCGGCCCCGGATCCGGATTTCGTTCCCGTGCTGTCACGACGTCTGCTTGAGGGATGCCGCGGCGGGACGCCGAACGTCAGCTTCCAGCCCGCCGGACTGTGGGCCCGGGCGCTCGGGTGCAGCAGAACGCGCGTTACCGGGAGACCGCACTCTCGGGCTTCGTGCGACCGCCGAGATAGGCGGACCGGATCTCGTCGTTCGCCCAGAGCGCCTGCGGTTCGCCCTCCAAGACGAGACGGCCGGTCTCCAGCACGTAGCCGCGATCGGCCACCGAGAGACCCATCCGGGCGTTCTGCTCGACCAGCAGCACCGTGGTTCCGCGGCGGCGCACCTCTGCGATGATCGCGAACACCGCCTGCACGATGACCGGAGCCAGGCCGAGCGAGGGCTCGTCGAGGAGCAGGATGCGCGGCTTGGCCATCAGGCCGCGGGCGAGCGCCACCATCTGGAGCTGGCCTCCGGACAGCGTCCAGCCCAAAGCGTCGCCGAAGCGGCGGATATCGGGGAACAGGTCGAACATCGCCTCGACCTCGTCGCGCAGCGCCCGCTTGGGCAGGCCGGAGCGGTTCGAAGCGCCCAGCATGATGTTCTCGCGGACGGTCAGCCCCGGGAAGACCCGGCGACCCTCCGGCACGTGGGCGACGCCGAGCCGCACGATCGCCTCCGGCTTGAGGCCTTCGAGCGGCCGCCCCTCCAGCAGGATCGTGCCGGCGGCGGGCCGCACCAGCCCGGAGATCGCCTTGAGGGTCGTGGACTTGCCGGCGCCGTTGGAGCCCAGCAGCGTCACGACTTCGCCGGCGCCGACCGAGAAGGACAGGCCGCGCACGGCCTCGATCTCGCCGTAGCGGACGACGAGGTCGCGGATCTCGAGGAGGGGCGTCGTCATCGCGAGATCACACCGGGGCGAGGTCGGTCTTGAGGCTCGCCGCCGGGCCGGCGGCGGCGTCCTCGCCGAGATAGGCCTGGATCACCGCGGGCTCGCGCAGCACGCCCGCGGTGACGCCGTCCGCGATGCACCGACCGAAGTTCAGCACGGTGATGTGGCTGGCGACGTCGCTCACCAGGGTCATGTCGTGGTCGATGATCAGGATGGTCAGGCCCTTGGCGGCCATCCGGCGCAGGAGCACCGTCAGGGCGTTCTTCTCGCTGGAATTGAGTCCCGCGGCGGGCTCGTCGAGGAGCAGCAGCACGGGATTCCCCGCGAGCGCCCGCGCGATCTCGATCAGCCGCTGGTGGCCGTACGAGAAGCCCGAGATCGGCTCCTCCGCCCGCGCCTCCAGCCCCACGAAGGCGAGCGCCGCCCGCGCGCGGGCCTCCAGGGCCGCCCGGTCGCTTGCACCGAGCGGGTTGTTGGGCCGCTCGGCGCCGATGACGACGTTCTCCAGGGCGCTCATGGAGCGGAACAGGCGGATGTTCTGGAAGGTGCGCCCGATCCCGGCCGCCGCCCGCCGGTGCGGTGCCAGGCGCGTGACGTCCTGCCCGGCGAGCCGCACGGTGCCGCCCGTGGGGCTGTAGAGGCCCGAGAGGACGTTGAGCGTCGTGGTCTTGCCGGAGCCGTTCGGACCGATCAGCGCGTGGATGCCGCCCCGCGCCACCGTGAAGCTCACCGCATCCACGGCCTTGAGGCCGCCGAAATGCTTGGCGAGCCCCGAGACCTCCAGCATCGGCGCGGCGGACGCCGCGCCCTGGCTCAGGGTGAGCTCGGCCGCTTGCGGCGGGGCCGGACGGGCCCGGCGCAGGCGCCGGACCTGATCGCCGAGGAAGCCCCAGATCCCGTCGGGCATGAACACCACGATCAGGATCACCGCGAGCCCGTAGATGGCGAGGTAGAGCCCCGGGATCTCCTTGAGGAAGCGGAGCCATTCCGGGATCAGGATCAGCAGGGCGGTGCCGATCGCCGCACCCACCGGCGAGCCGACGCCGCCGAGCAGCGCCATCGTCAGGAACACGATCGACTCCGCGAAGGAGAACTGGTCCGGGCTGATATAGGTGAAGCTGCCGGCGAACAGGCCGCCGCCGAGCCCCGCCAGCAGCGCCCCGAGGGCGAAGGCCGCCACCTTGGTGCGGTAGATGTCGATGCCCGAGACGCCCGCCGCGAGCTCGTTGTCGCGCACCGCCCGCATGGCGCGCCCGAGCCGGGTCCGCGGCATGTGCCAGACGAGCCAGCCGACGATCGCCAGCACCAGCACGCACAGGGCGAGGTAGCTCTGCCCGTCCGCGAACAGGGCCGGGCGGCGGATGTTCGGCACGCCGTCGGGCCCGTGGGTGACCGGGATCCAGTTGGTGAGGACCAGGGTCAGGATCTGCTGGAACGAGATCGTCACCATGGCGAGGTAGTGGCCGCCGAGCCGCAGCGTGGAGGCGCCGAGCGCGGCGCCCAGCACCACGGCGAGGCCGAGGCCGATGACGAGGCAGATCCAGAAGTTGAGGCCCCCGTCGACCGTGCCGAGGCCGACCGCGTAGGCGCCGATGCCGAAGAAGCCGGCCTGGGCCAAGTTGATCTGCCCGCACAGGCCGAGCACCACGGTGAGCCCGATCACCGCGATGGCGTAGGTCGCCGCCTGCATCAGGATGTTCAGGGCGTAGCCGCTGAGCGGCGTCGTCGCGGCGAGCGCGACGAGGGCCGCGGCGAGCACCGCGTAGGCGAGGCTGCCGAGGGGCAGCCGGCGGCGCGCCGCGGGGGCGGAGGCCGTGGCCGCGGCGGCCGGGCCGGTGATCGGGGTGCCGCTCATGCCTTCTCCGCCACGCGCTCGCCGAACAGGCCCTGCGGGCGCACGACCAGGAAGACCACGAGGACCAGGAAGGCGAAGGCGTCCTTGTAGGGCACCGAGATGTAGGCCGCCCCGAAGGTCTCGATGATGCCGAGCGCCAAGCCGCCGATGATCGCCCCGGTCACGTCGCCAAAGCCGCCGATGATGGTCGCCGCGAACGCCTTCAGGGCGATCGTGGCGCCCATCTGGATCGACACGAACAGCACCGGCGCCACCAGGATTCCGGCGATGCCGCCGAGCACCGCGCTGTACACGAAGGTCAGCATGATCATGCCGGCCACCGGGATGCCCAGCAGCGCGGCCATCTCCTTGTCCTGCGAGGTCGCCTGCAGCTTCTTGCCGACCAGCGTGTGCTCGAAGAACCAGTACTGGAACGCCACCAGGGTCGCCGTCGCGCCGATGATCAGCAGGTACTGGCTGTCGAGGAAGACCGGCCCGAGCAGGAAGCCCTGGGTCTCGAACACGGGCGGCAGCACCTGCGGTTGCGGGCCGTAGAGGGCGAGCGTGGTGTTGGCCAGGAAGATCGAGGCGCCGATGGTCGAGATGATCACCGGCAGGTAGCTGCGGTGCCGCAGCGGGTAGTAGACGCCCAGGTTGAACAGGGCGCCGAGCAGGGCCATCCCGCCGAGGGTGAGCAGCAGCGACAGCCAGTACGGCCATTCGAGATCGACGGCGAAGACCACCATCAGGAAGGCCGCCACCATCGAGAACTCGCCTTGCGCGAAGTTCACCACGTTGGTGGCGCGGAAGATCAGCACGAAGCCGAGCGCCACCAGGGCGTAGACGGAGCCGATGCCGATCCCGGTGAACAGGAGTTGCAGGATCAGGTCCATGCGGTCCGCACGCGTTGCTTCCTCGGGGATGCGCCGGGGCCGCACCGATCCGGCCGGGTCGGTGCGGCCATGAGGCCTGTCTCGATCGAGGCGTCTCAGCCCTGGTAGAAGTCGATCCGCCGGTCGAAGACGATGTTGCCCTTGTCGTTGCGCACGACGTTGTAGCCGTGCAGGCCGTCGCCGTTCTTGTCGAAGTTGTAGGTGCCCTCGGCGCCCTCGTGGCCGCGCACCGCCAGCAGGGCCTCGCGGATCGCCTGCGGATCGGTCTTGCCCGCCGTGTTGATCGCCTTGGCCAGCACCGTGACCGCGTCGAAGGTCCAGGACGATTGGTTGTCGGGGGCGACCTTCATGGCGGCCCGGTAGGCCTTGCCGAAGGCGCGGGCGGCGTCGGTCGATTCCTCGGCGTAGTCGGCCACGCCGTAGGTGCCGTAGAGCGACGGCCCGGCGAGCTTCAGCGCCGTCACGTTGGTGATCGACGGCGAGCCGACCCAGGGCGCGGTGACGCCGAGCTGGCGCAATTGCCGGGCGAAGATGCCGATGTCGTTCTCGAAGGTGAAGTACGAGCCGATCACGTCAGCGCCCGACTGGCGGATCGCCAGCACGACCGGGGTGAAGTCCTGGCTCTGGTTGGTGTAACCCTGGTCGAGGGCGACCGTGGCGCCGCCCTTTCCAAGGCTCTCGGTCAGCGCCTTGGCGCCGCTCGTGCCGAAGGCGTCGGTGGAGTGGATGATCGCCCACTTCTTCTTGGCCAAGCCGTTG
>Ga0255028_100011_pt1 | contig 70835 bp, 69 predicted proteins | sample DRGLUT_MetaT_FD_178168 | JGI IMG/M metagenome (GOLD analysis project Ga0255028, IMG submission 178168) | Metatranscriptome of freshwater microbial communities from Pennsylvania, United States - DR:GLUT (Metagenome Metatranscriptome) | ecosystem: Environmental > Aquatic > Freshwater > Creek...
CACGCTGGGGGTGACGTCGATGATCTCGTAGCGCGCCACCAGGCCGCCATCGGCGGTCGCAACCTCCGCACCCGCCTGGATCGCGCTCGCCGTCGGACCCGCCGCGGGCAGGTACGTGCAGCCGCCGACCGATCCCGCCGCCAGTGCGGCCATCAAGGCGGTGCGCGTCGTCTTACGCAGCATCACAGAGACTTCTCCTCGCCGAACCCCCTGCCATCGCTGGCATGGGCCGGGACATCCAGTTTGATCGCCAAACGCTGCGATCGCTTTAACGGCCGCGCCGAACCCGCGGCCGTCTGGCGGACGGTCGCGCTATCGGTCGGCAATGCGTCACCAGCGTGGCACGGCCACGCTTATGGCGTTCAAGCTTAACCGTATCATGTCCGAACGGCCATGTCCGCAGGCGCGGTGGCGAGGGCGCCGCGAAGCGCCCGCCCGAGGGCATCGGCGGGCATATCGACCCGGCGCGGTGGGGCCGACGCGTGGCCGAAGCGGAACAGGGCGTATTCGGTGGTCCGGCCCCCGAAGCCTGGCTTGCAGGTCGGCAGCGAGGGCGCGTGGTCTCCGAATACGCAGAGTGTCATCGTCTGACGACGCTCGCGGGCCAGGGCATCGAGCCCCTCCACGAGGGCCTCCACCATCCGCCCGGTATTGGCGACGTGGTGGAGGTACTGCGCCTGCGGGTCGTCGAGCCCGGGCAGCCGACCGGGCTTCCAGGGACCGTGATTTTCCATGGTGACGCAGAACAGGAACAGCGGCGTCGGTCGGGCTCGCACCTCGGCCAGCAGGCGCTCGCCCAGGGCGACGTCCCCGACATACGGGCCGACCCGCGGCGCCTCCGCAAAGGCCTCACCCATCACGAGGTCGGCGAAGCCGAACGCCTCCATGATCGTCGCCCGGCGGAAGAAGTCCCGGTGGAAGGGGTGGAGAAACAGGGTCGCGTAGCCTCGGGCCCGGGCAAGACGGGCGAGGCTCGTCGGCTCGTCGCCGCTGCGCGACGTGTAGGGATCGTACCGGCCGAAGCCGAGGCTGTCGGACAGCCGGCCGGTGAGCACCGCGTGCTCGCTGCGCATCGTGTAGGCGCCGTGCGCCGGCACCTGGAGACGGCCATACTGCGCGGCCCGCGTCCGGAACAGCTCCATCGCCGGCAGCCTCGCGCCGCCGAGCCGCTCCGGGTCGATGAAGGATTCGAGCTGGACCACCACCACGACGTCGTCGCCCGTTCCGGAGGGCAGCGTCGGCGCTTCGGGTACCGGCTCGCCACCCGCCAGCGCCCGGGCGGTGTAGCCGAGAAGGCTCGCCGGAAGGCCGACCCGGGCCACGTCCGCCTCCAGGTCAGGGCGCGGGAACCAGCGGGCGATCAGCCCGGTGAGCGGAGGCCGCGGCGCGGCCTTGACCACCAGCCAGAGCAGCAGCGGCAGGCCGAGGAGGGCAAGGACGCGGGGCAGGGTGGACGCGGGCAGCACGCTCGGCTCGGTCCGGTACCACAGCACGGTGGCCGCCAGGGTGAGCAGGACGGGCACGGAGATGCGCGGATCCCATAGCGGCGGGATGTAGTAGAGCTGCGGGTGGCGCGGCACCTGCGGCAGCAGGGCGAAATCGCTGAACAGCAGCGGTTCGCCGATCACCGAGCGCTTGGCGCGGCTGACGACGATGAGGATCGCCACGGTGATCACGCAGGTCAGCGCGGCGAGCCAGGGCCGCCAGGAGAATTCGAACCAGAACAGCAGGATCAGCAGGTAGCCGGCAAGCCGCAGGCCGAGGTCGCGCGGCGCGAGGCTCGCCCGGGTGATCGAGTCGCCGACGAACACCTCCAGGGCAAGGCAGACGGCGAGCGCGAGGCCGGTGGCAATGAGGAAGGTCGTCAAGACTCGGGCACTCGGCGTGGGACGGGCCTGCTCGCCGCCGGGCGACGGTCCGGCGGGAAACAGCGCGCGAAAGCAAGGGTTTGCGAGCCGCTCCTAATCCGTATTGTTCGGGGGCGGCCCGGGGCGTGCTGCGGACGGCCGACCTGAGCGGCGTGCGCTATCGCCTTGGTCTCACAGCAAGATCTGGGAAATCGGGTTCCTTGCCCCGGGAGCCGTCTCATTGCGGGCCGCCTCCGGTCTCGCGGCCGACGCCGCGCCGGCTGCGCAGAGCCCGCACGATCGGGTTGAGGAGCCCGTAGCGGGCGCGCATCAGCAGATGGGCCGCCCGTCCGATGGACAGGGCGCTGCGCGGCGCCGCGTCTCGGGCCGCGCTGAGCCGGTCGAGGAGCTGCTCCGGGCTGCACGGCTTCATCGCCACGGGATCGAGGTAGCGCGGATAGAGGATCATCGCCCCGGCCACCAGCGCATCGAGGCTCAGCCGGCGGCCCCGGTCGGCCCCCGGCGCCAGATCCTCCGACAGGCCCCAGCCCGCGTAGAAGGGCCGGCCATGCGTCGCCACGGTGAGGCCGCGGATCAGCGCCTCGAAGCCGGCGAGAGACGTCATGGTCTCGACGTGGTGCACCCGGTCGAGCAGGTCGACGATGCTGATGCCGGCGACGATCCGGTCGGCCAGCGTCAGCGCCTCCGCCTCCGGGATGGTGCCGGGGCGGAAGCCCGCCTCCACGTCGGGATGCGGCTTGTAGAGCAGGAACGCGTCCGGGTTGCGCCGCCGCGCCGCCTGCAGGAGCGCCCGGTTCGAGCGGACCAGGGGCGAGCCGTGCCGCACCGAGGCGTCGTCCTCCACCTGGCCGGGCACGAGCACGATCCGCTGTCCGGCCGGCCAGTCGAGGGAAGCGGCGTCGAGGCCGACATTGTACTTGCTGAGCCGGCGCGCCACGACCTCCTCGCGCAGGCGGCGCGCCCGGTCGACGAGGTCCGGGGTGAAGTCCGCCTCGGCGAGCAGCCGCTGGAGGCGGCTCTCCCGGCGCGGGTCGTAGTAGATGCCGAGATCGTCGACCACGATGGAGGCGCCCGGCTGCAGGCTGGCACCGAGACCGACGGAGCGCAGGAATCCGTCCTCCACCCGGGCCAGCGGCAGCCCGGCCTGCGCGCAGGCCTCCTCCAGCTGGCCCGGCGCCCGGGTCGCCCAGGCGAGGACACGGCCGCGATGACGCCGGCCGGCCCTGATGGCGGCCTCGGTGGTCATGGTGTGGATCGGGCGCCCGGCGGGCCCGGCCGCGAGCACGTCGAGGGCCGGCCGCTTCCAGCGCGACATCCCGACATAGATGACCCGCCGGTCGTTCTCGGAAAAGCGCGCGGCGAGCCACGCCACCCGCTCGGCGCAGGCCGCGCGGTCGATCGGCGCCCGGGTCCAGGGATCGAGGTAGTGGACGCCGGCCTCCCCGCCGACCGGCACACCGTCGAGGCTGATCCTCAAGGACGCGAAACCGGTCTCCGGCGCGTCGTACGGGCTGAGGAGCGGCCCGGGTGCGACCACGAGGCGGCGCCGGCCCGCCAGCGCCAGCAGACGCCCGGCCGGGCTTCCGGCGCCCCAGACCGCACCGACCGCACCGGACTGCGCCGGCGCGAAGGCGAGGCCCGTCGCGGCCTCGATCTCCGCCCGCAGACGGCGGATCGTGCGGCCGGTCGCGTAGAGCGACGGGGTGGGTCTAGAGGCCATGGTCGGCGCGTCCGGCTCCGGTCGGGCAAGGTGGTGGGCCGCCTGTAGCGCATTTTCGTCGGCGTGGGATGGCCGTGCAACGCGGGGACAACCTCGGCCGACGTCACCGCCGCCACGACCTGGAAAGGATTTGGACATATCGTCGCCGCGATTGCCGGCCTAATCCGAATCCCGAACCGCTGACGCGCCACCGTTGCAGACGGGCCACGCCGACGCGGAAAAACCGTGCTGCGGCACGGCTTTGGATTGCCGGGCCGTCAGGCTCCGTGCCACCTGATGATTTATCATCGGCCCGGCTCGTCCGGCCCAGGGTCAAGGATAGAAGCGCCGCGGAATGCAACAGCCCGCCCCCGACGCCCTCCGTAACCGCCCTGCGACCTTCCTCTTCCTTCAGGGCATCGCCACGCCGTTCTTCTCCGACCTCGGAAAGGCGCTGCGCGCGCGGGGGCATCAGGTCCGGCGCATCAATCTCTGCCCCGGCGACTGGCTGTTCTGGAGCGGCGAGGCGGACAGTTACCGCGGCCGCCGCGAGGCCTGGGGCGAGTATCTCGACTCCTATCTCGACCGCGAGAGCGTCACCGACATCGTGCTGTTCGGGGATTGCCGGCCGTTCCACAAGGCCGCCCGGATGATCGCCGAGTATCGCGGCCTGCGGGTGCACGTGTTCGAGGAGGGCTACATCCGCCCGAACTGGATCACTTGCGAGCTGGGCGGCGTGAACGGCTTCTCGTCGCTGCCGCGGACGGCCGACGAGATCCGGGCCCTGGCGCGGCGCCTGCCGCAACCGGGCCGGGCGATGCCCTCCACGGGCGACATGGCCCGACGCAGCATCTGGGACGTCGGCTACAACCTCGCCAACGTTCTGTTCCCCTACCTCTTCCCGCATTTCCGCAGCCATCGGCCGACCCATATCGCGGCCGAATACGCGGGCTGGATCAAGAAGTTCACCCGCCGCGCCCACACCCGCCGCGAGGCCGCGCGCTGCGACGAGATCTACCGCGCCGTCGGCTGCGACTACTTCCTGCTGCCCCTCCAGCTCGACAGCGATTACCAGATCCGGGTCCACTCGCCGTTCCTCGGCGTCGAGGGCTTCATGGATCGGGTGATCAAGTCCTTCGCGGACGCCTCCGCGGCGCCGACGCGTCTGCTGGTGAAGCTGCACCCGCTCGACAGCGGCCTGATCAATTGGCGCAAGTTCGCCCGCGCCTCGGCCCGCCGCCACGGCGTCAGCGACCGGCTCGACTTCATCGACGGCGGCGACCTCCCGGCCCTGATCAAGGGAGCGCGCGGCGTGGTCATCGTCAACTCGACGGTGGGCATGCTGTCGCTGGAGATGGGCTGCCCCACCCACGCGGTCGGCAGTGCGATCTACAACATGGCCGGCCTGACCCATCAGGGCGACCTCGACGGATTCTGGAAGAGCCCGACGGCGCCCGATATGAGCCTGATGGCCGATTTCCGCCGCGTCGTGCTGCATCGGACTCAGGTCAACGGCGGCTTCTTCTCCAAGGAAGCCATCGACCGGGCCGTGGCCGGCTCTGTGCCGCGGATGGAGGCGGCCCTCCCAGATTCGATGCTGGCGGCGGCGCGGGCGATCCGCGAAACGGCTGCGCGGGACGGCGAACTCGCCCCGGTTTACTGACCGAAATCCGCGCGGGCAGAGAGATCTGGGGCATTTGACTCGGCTTTCGCCGTCGGTGAGCCCCTCCCGACCTTGATCTTTCCACGCCCGGCGGCGTAACCCGCCCCATGCCCCGCATTCTGATCACCGGCGCGTCGAGCGGCATCGGCGCTGCGCTGGCGCGCCACTACGCGCAACCCGGCGTCAGCCTCATCCTCGTCGGCCGCAACGCCGAGCGCCTGGAGACGGTCGCCCGCGACTGCCGCGCCAGCGGCGCCACGGTCGATGCCGCCCGCCTCGACACCCGCGACCGGGCCGCCGCGGTGGCGCTCGTGCGCCGGTCGGACGCGGAGGCGCCCCTCGACCTCGTCATCGCCAATGCCGCGGTAAACGGCGGCAACCAGGAGGGGCAGGTCGAGGCCGAGGACGTGGCCTTCGAGACCGCCGACATCAATTACACCGGCTCGCTCAATGTCGTGCTGCCCGGCCTGACGCTGATGCTCGAGCGCGGACGCGGCCAGATTGTCCTGCTGTCGTCGCTGGCGGCCTATGCGCCGCTGCAGGACGCCCCGGCCTATAGCGGCGCCAAGGCGGCCCTCGTTGCCCACGGTCTCGCGCTCCGCCAGAAGGTCGGGCCCCGGGGCGTGAAGGTCAACGTCGTGACCCCGGGCTACGTGAAGACCCCGATGGGCGGCGAGCTGAAGGGCTGGCGGCCTCTGGAGATCAGCGCCGAGCAGGCCGCCGTGCGCATCGCCAAGGGCATCGCGGCCAATCGCGACGTGATCGCGTTTCCCTTCATCCTCGCGGCGCTCGCCCGCACCGTGCTGCTCCTGCCGGAGAACGTCCGCAAGGCCGGGCTCTACGCCTTCCGCTTCCAGCGGCGGAAGCGTCGCTGATGGCGCGGCCCCGGATCGCGCTGTTCGTCCTGGAGGCGCTGCCGAACGCCCGCGTGGTCCGCCGGCTCGTCGCCGATTACCGGGCCGACATCGCCTTCGTGGGACTCTCCAATGCCGAGCGGCCGTCGAGCGGCGGCCTGACCGGGCAGATCCGGCGGCACCTCGCGCGCTCGGGCGCCGGCATCCTGCCCTATCTGGCGGTCAATTTCGGCCTGCCGGACCTGCTGCGCCCGCTGGCGCCGCTGACGCAGGCGGCGGCCGGAAGCGGTGATGCGCCGGAAGCGACGCCGCTCAAGACCCTGTGCCGGCGCCTCGACATCCCGACCCTGACGATTGACGACGTCAACGGTCCCGAGATCGCGCTGCGGCTGCGCGAGGCGGCGCCGGACCTGATCCTGACCTACCATTTCGACCAGATCCTGAAGCCGGAGACGATCGGGCTGGCGCGGCTCGGGGGCATCAACGGCCATCCCGGCCTGCTGCCGCGCCACCGCGGCCCGGTGCCGACGATCCACGCCCTGGCCGAGGGCCCCGGTAGCTTCGGCATGACCCTGCACCGGCTGGCCGCGACCATCGACACTGGGGCGATCCTCGCCCAGGAATCCGTGCCCCTGCCCCCCGGCACCACCGCGACCCGGGCTGCCGTGGCGCTGCATGCCCACGGGCGCGGCCTGCTGGACGGGCTTCTCGACACGATCGCCCGGACCGGCGCGATGCCCGAGGGCCGGACCCATGCGGTGCTGCCGTACTGCCCGTTCCCGGACCGGGCGATGCTGGCATCCCTGCGCCGTCGGGGCCTGCGGCTGACCGACGGTCAGGATCTCCGGGAGGCGCTGAGCCTTTCGGTCCGGTGAGGTGAGCTTCAGATTTTGAATTCGCGCGGCTCGCCTGCGGCGCACCGTCATTCCGGGGCGCCGCAGGCGAGGCCGGAGCCGAAGGGGCACGCTGGAGGGGCAATCCAGACCCAGCCGCGATGCACGTCCTTGACGGCCTCGGCGGGTCTCGATCCCGCGTTCCGCTGCGCGGCCCCGGGATGACGGGGACGGCTTTCGGTTCGGACGACCCTTCGGACATGGACTGGGTTGGGGATCCTCGTGCGGCTCAGAGGGCCATGCTCCGCCAAGCGGCGGAGGTTTGGCTCAAGGCTTCGCCGGACGTTCAGGGCGTCCTCTTAACCGGTCATTAAGCCTATCGCGCCGAGGATCGCTCACTGTCCTTCCGCCGCCCAGGCCCGCGCATGCCGGATACCAGCGCCCTCCACTCGGCCTCCGACGCGCTGGCGGCTGGCCGGCAGGTGCAGACGGGCCGGATCCGCACGATCTCCGAGAACATCGCCAACGCCGATTCCGCGCCGACCGAACCGGGCGGGACGCCCTATGCCCGCAAGATCGCGGTGTTTTCGCCCGTCGTGGCCGACAGCCCGAACAGCCCGGTCGGCCGCATCGTGCGCGACAGCAGCGACTTCCGCCGGCGCTACGACCCGTCGAACGGCGCCGCCGACCTCAGGGGGTATGTCCGCCTGCCCAACGTCAACACCGCCGCGGAATCGGCCGACCTGCAGCGGGTGGTCCGGAACTACGAGGCCAATCTCAACGCCTCGGCCACGATCGACAAGCTGACCCAGGCGACGATCAACCTGATCAGCTGAGCCGGGCGCGCCGCCGGCCGTAGCCGGCATAGATCGCGAGGCCGAGCACCAGCCAGAGGGCGAGGCGGATCCAGGTCTCGACCGGGAGCGAGGCCATCAGCGTCAGGCACGACAGGATGCCGAGCCCGGCCGTGAGCGTCGCCGCCGGCACCCGGAAGGGGCGCGGCCGGTCCGGCTCCGTCCGGCGCAGGATCAGCACCGTGGCGCAGACGAGGCAGAACGCCAGGAGCGTTCCGATGCTGACGATCTCGCCCAGGATGTCGATCGGCACGAGGCCCGCCACCGCGGCCGTGAACAGGCCGATCACGAGCTGGCTCGCCACGGGCGCCCGCGTCACCGGATGCACCCGGCAGAAGGCCTCCGGGAGGAGGCCGTCGCGGGCCATGGCGAAGAAGATCCGGCCCTGTCCGTAGAGCGCGGTGAGCGCCGAGGTGGTCAGGCCGATCAGGGCGCCGGCCTTGATCACCGTCGCGAAGCGCGACAGGCCGATCGTGTCGACGGCCTTGGCCACAGGATCCGCGACGTCGAGGTCGCGGTAGGGGACGAGGCCGGTGAGCACGGCCGCCATGGCCACGTACAGGATTGTGGTGATCAGCAGCGACCCGATCAGCCCCACCGGTGCGTCCCGCTGCGGCGCCCGGCACTCGCCGGCGGCCGTCGCCACGGTCTCGAAGCCCACGAAGGCGAAGAACACCACTGCGGCGCCGCGGAATACGCCGCTCCAGCCATAGGCGCCGAAGCTCCCCGCGTTGTCCGGCACGAACGGGTGCCAGAGCTCCGGCTTGAGATGGGCCGCGCCGACGCCCACGAAGGCCAGGATGATCGCCACCTTGCAGGCGACCAGCAGCGCGTTGATCAGGGAGGCCTCCCGGGTGGCGCGCATCAGGAGGGCGGTCAGCATCAGCACGATGCCCACGGCCGGAAGGTTCACGAGGCCGCCATCCCCGGGCGCCGCGGCGAGCGACGCCGGCAGCCGCAGACCGAAATCCGCCGCGAGCGATTGTGCGTAGCCCGACCAGCCGACCGCCACCGTCGCCGCCGCCACGGCGAATTCGAGGACGAGGTCCCAGCCGACCACCCAGGCCGGAAACCGCCCCAGGCTCGCGCGGGTGTAGGTGTAGGTGGAGCCCGGCTCCGGGATCATGGCGGCGAGTTCGGCGTAGCACAGGCCGACGAAGCCGCACGCGATCCCGCCGATGACGAAGGAGAGGCTGAGGGCGGGGCCGGCATATTGCGCCGCCGCGGTCCCGGTGAGCACGAAGATGCCGGCGCCGATCGTGGCGCCGAGCCCGATGGCGACGAGGCCGGGGGCCGTGAGGCTCCGGGCCAGGGCGCGGCTCTGCCCGGGCTCGGCGCTTATGCCGGTCGTCACCGCGGTTTCGGCCATCCCGTCTCCCCTTACCTGCTGGATCGCGCCTCGGCCGACGAGGAGCAAGCGGCGCGCCCGAACGTGTCCGGCTCAAGTCTCGCGTCGAAGCATCGCGCAGCGTGGCCGCAAACGGAATGATTCATCGGACCCTCCCGGGGGCCGCGCAACGGAGTCCGGGATCCCGAATCGCCGGTGCCCCCAGGCTGAGCCAACCGGGCGGATCTGGTTTCCCGGCCCTGCTTCGCAGTCCCGAATGACGCCGCTTGGCGCGACGATCTCGGGCGGGGTCGATCGGACACGGTGGCCCGCAGGCGCCGGGGCTGGCATCTCCGGCGGTTTCGTGTCATGGATCGCGGGCCTCGACCCGGGTTACCGGGCGGGGCTTGAACCGCTTGGCGCTGTGACCGTGCTGGACGACATCCCGGCACTGGCCGAACGCCGAGCCCGCGCGTGCCCGAATGGGGCTCCGCATCCGACCAGCACAACCCGAAAGGCATGCGATGTCGATCACGGCAGAGCGCAAGACCGCGCTCATCAAGGAACACCGCAAGGACGCTAAGGACACCGGGTCCCCGAGGTCCAGGTGGCGATCCTGACCGAGCGGATTACCAACCTCACCGGCCACTTCAAGACCCACGCCAAGGACAACCATTCCCGGCGCGGCCTCCTGAAGCTGGTCTCGCAGCGCCGCTCGCTGCTGGACTACGTCAAGCGCAAGGACGAGGCCCGCTACCGCGCCCTCATCGAGCGTCTCGGCATCCGCCGCTAAGGCGTCTATCGCGCGGTTCCGAGCCCGGCTCGGGGCCGCGCTTCACCATCGCGGGCTGCCGGAATGGGTCCGGCCTCCCGACAAACGGGCCGCTTCGAGGCGTCGGCATCGGGGCAGGATCGCGAGACACTTCATCCGGGAAGTGTCTCGCCGTCTTGCCCCCGGCGGCGCCGGGCTTGGGCCCGCCGCAGGCAAGGAAGAAATCAAGAATGTTCGACGTTCAACGCGAAGAGCTGATGTGGGGCGACCGCAAGCTCGTCCTGGAGACCGGCAAGGTCGCCCGCCAGGCCGACGGCGCCGTGGTCGCCACCTACGGCGAGACCTCGGTGCTCGCCACCGTCGTGGCCACGAAGGAGCCGAAGGCCGGCATCGACTTCATGCCGCTCACCGTGAACTACCAGGAGCGGGCCTACGCGGCCGGCCGCATCCCCGGCGGTTACTTCAAGCGCGAGGGTCGTCCCTCCGAGAAGGAGACCCTGGTCTCCCGCCTGATCGACCGCCCGATCCGCCCGCTCTTCGTCGAGGGCTGGCGCAACGACACCCAGGTCGTCGTCACCGTCCTGACTCACGACCTCGAGAACGATCCCGACATCGTCGCCATGGTCGCGGCCTCCGCCGCCCTGACCCTGTCGGGCGTGCCGTTCATGGGCCCGATCGGCGGCGCCCGCGTCGGCTACATCAACGGCAGCTACCGGCTGAACCCGCTGGTCACCGAGACCAAGGAGGAATCCAGCCTCGACCTCGTCGTCGCCGGCACGCAGGACGCGGTGCTGATGGTCGAGTCGGAGGCCAAGGAGCTGTCCGAGGACGTGATGCTCGGCGCCGTGATGTTCGGCCACAAGCATTTCCAGCCGGTGATCGAGGCGATCATCCGCCTGGCCGAGAAGGCCGCCAAGGAGCCGCGCGATTTCAAGGCCCCCGAGAACGCCGACGTCGAGAAGGCCGTCCTCGAGGTCTGCGAGACCGAGCTGCGCGCCGCCTACACCAAGACGGTCAAGCAGGAGCGCTACGCCGCCGTCGACGCCGTCAAGGCGAAGGTGATGGCCGCCCTCTGCCCCGAGAGCGCCGAGAAGTACCCGGCCGAGAAGGTCAAGGCCGCCTTCAAGGAGGCGCAGTCGAAGGTCGTGCGCTGGAACGTGCTCGACACCGGTTCGCGCATCGACGGCCGCGACCTGAAGACGGTCCGCCCGATCGTCTCCGAGGTCGGCGTCCTGCCGCGCGCCCACGGTTCGTCTCTGTTCACCCGCGGCGAGACCCAGGCCCTCGTGGTCGCCACGCTGGGCACCGGTGAGGACGAGCAGTTCATCGATTCGCTGGAAGGCACCTACAAGGAGCGCTTCCTGCTCCACTACAACTTCCCTCCCTACAGCGTCGGTGAGACCGGCCGGATGGGCTCCCCGGGCCGTCGCGAGATCGGCCACGGCAAGCTCGCCTGGCGGGCGATCCGCCCGGTCCTGCCGCCGGCCCACGAGTTCCCCTACACGATCCGCGTCGTGTCGGAGATCACCGAGTCCAACGGCTCGTCCTCGATGGCCTCCGTCTGCGGCGGCTCGCTGTCGCTGATGGATGCCGGCGTGCCGCTGCGCCGTCCGGTGGCCGGCATCGCCATGGGCCTCATCCTCGAGGGTGAGCGCTTCGCGGTCCTGTCCGACATCCTGGGTGATGAGGATCACCTGGGCGACATGGACTTCAAGGTAGCCGGCACGGACGAGGGCGTGACCTCGCTCCAGATGGACATCAAGATCGCTGGCATCACCGAGGAGATTATGCGGGTCGCCCTCGACCAGGCGAAGGACGGGCGTGCCCACATCCTCGCCGAGATGGCCAAGGCCCTGACCGCTGCCCGTCCGGAGCTCGGCGAGTACGCGCCGCGCATCGAGACGATGCAGATCCCGACCGACAAGATCCGTGACGTGATCGGCACCGGCGGCAAGGTGATCCGCGAGATCGTCGAGAAGACCGGCGCCAAGATCAACATCGAGGATACCGGCATCGTCAAGATCGCCTCGGCCGACGGCAAGGCGATCAAGGCGGCCTACAACTGGATCCGCTCGATCGTGGCGGAGCCGGAGGTCGGCGTGATCTACGACGGCACGATCGTGAAGTGCATGGAGTTCGGCGCCTTCGTGAACTTCTTCGGCGCCAAGGATGGCCTGGTCCACATCTCGGAGCTCGCTGCCCAGCGGGTCGCCAAGGTTCAGGACGTCGTCAAGGAAGGCGACAAGGTCAAGGTGAAGTTCCTCGGTCAGGACGACCGCGGGAAGATCCGCCTGTCCATGAAGGTCGTCGACCAGGAAACCGGCGAGGACATCACCGAGAAGGTGAAGGCCCAGCGCGACGCCGACCGGCCCGAGCGCGGCGACGAGCCGCGGGAGCCCCGCGAGGGCGGCCGCCATCGCGGCGAGCGCCGCCGCGAGGCGGGCGAGTAAGCCTCGGGACACACGCGCCGGCTCCGGCCGGTGCGGGATGTCTCAGACGGGCGCGGTCCTCAGGGGCCGCGCCCTTTTCTGTTCGCCGCCAGGGCACCGCCCGTCCCGGCCGCGAGCCGGGAACGGGGCGCCGGATGCCGCGTTCCCCCGCGACTTCCCAACCGGAGACCCTCATGGCCAACGACATGATGCACGACATCTTCAGCGGGCAGCCGAACCTGTCGACGACGGAGCGCGCCGTCTCGGTGGCGCTCGGCCTCGGCATCGCCGCCGCCGCCGCGCAGCCCCGTCCCAACAAGCTCCTGAGCCTGCTGGCGCTCGTCGTCGGCGTCGGCCTTGCGGTGCGCGGCGCGACCGGCCATTGCGCCGTGAAGGCCGCGTCCGAGCATTTTTAAGCCCCGACTTTCGAGGGCTTCGGCGCCACCGTTTGTGCGAGCGAAGCGAAGCAATCCAGGCCCCGCACCGTTCGCCATCGCGGGGCTGCCCTTGGTCACTTCGCTGCGCTCGTCATGCCGGCGGGCGCGGTGGCGGAACCCCAAGCCGGAATGCGTCAGCCGGACAACAAAAGGGGCGCCCCACGGGGCGCCCCTCGTCATTCCGGGACCTGCCGGACGGATCAGTAGGTCGTGGTGCGCCGGCCGGCGATCAGGCCGTAGATGAACAGTACGACCACGGCGCCCACGATCGCACCGATGAAGCCCGCGCCCTGATTCGGTCCGTACCAGCCGACGGCCTGGCCCAGGAAGGTCGCCACGAAGGCGCCGACGATGCCGAGGATTGTGGTCAAGATGAAGCCGGCGGGCTCGTTCGGGCCGGGCATGAGGAACTTGGCGATGACGCCGGCGATGAACCCGATGATGATGGTCCAGAGGATACCCATAACAAACCCCAAGGCGTGACTGTCGATGCCGGCAGAACGCGCCGCGGCCCGCGACGGTTGCCCGCACCCAGGCCCGTCGTGACGATTTTCCTCGGGTTCCAGCAACGTCCGGACGCGCGGCCCTTTACGACCGGGTGGGTGCGGCGGCAGATACGCCGGTTCTTGAGGCGCGGAGGCGGGTATGGACATTCAGCGGATCGAGCCGGGCAAGCGGATGTCGCAGGCCGTGACCTTCGGCGACATGGTCTATCTCGCCGGTCAAGTCGCCGCCGACACGGTCGGCACCGGGGTGACGATCCAGACGCAGCAGATCCTCTCGGAGATCGACCGGCTGCTGGCTGCGGCAGGCAGCGACAAGGAACGCATCCTCTCGGCCACCGTCTATCTCGCCGACATCGCGACCTTTGCGGAGATGAACGCGGCCTGGGATGCCTGGGTCGCCCCGGAGAACCCGCCGGCCCGCGCCACCGTCGAGGCCAAGCTCGCCGCGCCTGAGTATCTCGTCGAGATCGTGGTCGTGGCCGCGAGGAGCCGGTGAGCGGCCTCCGTCGCCTCGTCCTGGCGGCCGTCCTTCTCGCCGCCCTCCCCCTCGCGCAGCCTGTCCGTGCCGCCGAGGAGCGGATCCTCAACATCTACAACTGGTCGGACTATATCGACCCGAAGGTACTCGAGGCCTTCACCCGCGAGACCGGCATCAAGGTCGTCTACGACACCTACGACAACAACGAGATCCTCGAGACCAAGCTGCTGGCGGGCCGCTCCGGCTACGACATCGTCGTGCCGTCCGGGCCCTACCTGCAGCGGCTGATCCGGGCCGGCGCCTTCCTGCCGCTCGACAAATCCAAGCTGAAGAACCTCGGCAATCTCTGGCCCGAGGTGACGAGCCGGCTGGCGGCCTACGATCCCGGCAACGCCTACGCCGTCGACTACATGTGGGGCACCACCGGGATCGGCTACAACGTCGCCGCCGTGCGCGAGCGCCTGGGTGCCAACGCGGCCGTGAACTCCTGGAACCTCGTCCTCAATCCCGCTTCCGCCAACAAGCTGAAGGAATGCGGGATCATGATGCTCGACAGCCCGGAGGATCTGATCCCGAGCATGCTGCCGGCCTTCGGCGCCAAGGCCGATTCCAAGCGCTGGGACGACATGACCCTGGTGACCGACGCCCTCTACAAGGTGCGCGGCAGCGTGCGGAAATTCCACTCGTCGGAGTATATCCAGGCGCTGGCCAACGGCGATATCTGCGTGGCGGTGGGCTACTCGGGCGACGTGATGCAGGCCAAGCGCCGGGCCGACGAGGCCAAGAACGGGACTGAGATCGCCTACGTGGTGCCGAAGGAAGGCGCCCTGATGTGGTTCGATACCTTCGCGATCCCGAAGGATGCCGCCCACCCGGCCGAGGCGCTCGCCTTCATCGACTACATGCTGCGACCCGACGTGGCCGCGGCCAACACCAACTTCGTGGCCTATGCCAGCGGCAACCTTGCGGCGAAGAAGTTCGTGAAGCCGGAGATCCTGAGCAATCCCGGCATCTACCCGGACGAGGCGACGATGCAGCGCCTCTCGATCAACACCGCCTGGGACGACCGCACCCAGCGCTTCGTCACCCGCCTGTGGACCCGGGTCCGGACCGGGCGCTGAGCGGGCCTCGCGACGCACGATTCCAGAGCCGTCATCCCGGGGCCGCGGAGCGGAGCCCTGGATCCAGACCCGCCGAGGCCGCAGGAATAAGCACCGACGGTGCGTAGGAATTTCGGCCTCACCGCCGGCGCCCCGGAACGACGAGGTCTATGGCCGCTGGCAGCCGTTCGGGCAGGAGCCCGGCGCTCCGCGTCGCCGGGCCCTCGCCGTCAGGAGGGGCTCTGGCGCCGCCTCCTAGTGCTTCAGGTCGTCCGGCACCTTGCCGCCGTTCTCGGCGAGCTTCTGCATGACCTGCTTGTGCAGCCAGATGTTCATCGAGGCCGAGTCGTCCTTGTCGCCGGTGTAGTGCAACTCGTCGGCGAGCTGCTTGCGCGAGGCGAGCCCGGAATCGAGGCCGAGCAGCTTCATCAGGTCCACGATCGAGTGGCGCCAATCGAGCGTCTGCGGGTTCTTCTCGGCGAGGCCCGTGAGCACGGCCGCGACATCCACGGGCTCGCTGCCGCCGGAGCTGCCGGGGGCCGACGGGGTGCTGGAAGTGGCCGGACCACCCGAGCCGGCCGTGGCCGAGGGCGCGGCCTCCGCGGTTCCACCGCCGAACGGGTGGAGGATCTTGCCGACGATGCTGCCGAGGAGGCTCATGGCTTCGCTCCGATTCTCGTAACCCAGCAATCGCACCGGGCGGCCTGACAACAGGTGATGCGGCTCGACGTTCCGTAGCCCGGTCCCCGGGACGCGCGGAACGGCGTTGCGCATCCGGATCGACCGCGCGCGGGGTGCGACCGCCGAGACGGGACGCGCCTATCGGTCAACTGCTAAGCTCGATGGCTTTCGCCGACGGGAAACCGATTCGACCCTGTGCGCCCGCGGCAGTTGCGGCGGTCGCACTGGGACCGGCCGGACCGAAGCGACCCGGCCCTGCACCGGGCAGATCGGATGTCGTCGCACCCGCCTGGACCAGCCGAGGATCATGTCGTGAGATCAGGTGTCAGTCTGTCCGAGCGGTCCTTCACCCTCGTCCTCTGGCTGGTGGCCGTTGCCTTCGCGGGCTTCCTGATCGGTCTCGGATCCCTGGTTGTCGGCGACCTGCCGGAGGTCGAGCACCCCTCTACACTCGAGCAATTCCTCGACACCGGGAAGTCGCAGGCCACCGCGGCCGCGCTGAAGCAGCTCCGCCGTGAGCGCAGCGACAACCAGCAGCAGACGGATCAGGCCCAGCTCGCCCTCGACGCGGCGCGCTCGGCCTCCGCTTCTGCCCGCGAGACCTTCGCCAACTGGCTGAAGACCCGGGACATCACACAGCGCGTCGACCAGGATCCCGATCTGATCGCCCGGACGCAGCAACTCGACGCCCTGAAGGCCGCCGAGCGGGCGGTCGAGGAACGGCTGGAAGGCTTGGCTCAAGCGGATCTCGACTTCGCGCAGAAACAATCGGCGCTGATGGCCGACGACAGCGAGGAACGCGCGGCCGCCCAGCAGAAGCTCCAGGCCACCGAGGGCACGCAGGAGCTGCGGGTCTTCGGCTACCGGCTCGCCGTGACCCTGCCGCTGCTGGTTCTGGCCGGATGGCTGCTGCTGAAACGGCGGAACACACGCAATTGGCCGTTCGTGTGGGGGTTCGCGCTGGCGGCGGCCTTCGCGTTCTTCGTCGAGCTGGTGCCGTATCTGCCGAGCTACGGCGGCTACGTCCATTATGGCGTCGGGGTGGTGGTCACGCTCGTGGCCGGGCGCGCGGCGATCAACGCCCTCCACACCTACCGGGAGCGCCAGCGGATCGCGGAAGCGCGGCCCGACGAGGAGCGACGAACCGAGATCGCCACCGACCAGGCCCTGCTCCGCCTCGCCAAGAAGGTCTGCCCGGGCTGCGAGCGGCCCATCGACGTCACGAGCCCGAATGCGAATTTCTGCCCGCATTGCGGGATCGGCCTGTTCGAGCGATGCCCCGCCTGCGACCATCGCAAGAGCACGTTCGAGCGGTTCTGCTCCGCCTGCGGCAGCCGCGGCCGTGATGCCATCCCGGGGCAGGCCTGACGGCCCAAGGGGCAAACCGCCCGGCAGACATGCGAATGCGCGCGGCTGGCAGCGTCTCCGACGGTTCCGCCGAGAAGCCGGAGCCACCGCTCGGGTCGGCCGCTCTGCGGTCCTGCCGCCACGCCGCTACCGTGACGTCTCCCTTCGCGTGATCCGGTGCATCGGGATGGGCGCGAATGGCCTACACGCGGGCGCTGTGCAGTGCTGCGCCGAGCAGGCACAGGCCGAGCACGAGGCAGATCCCGCTCCAGCGCTCGAAGACGGCCGCGCGGGCCGGATAGCGCAATGAAAGACCCGCGAGACTCACGCCGCAGATTAGGCACACCAAGCTCATCACGGCGACCAGCACGTTCCCCTGCTTCCGGACTTGATGCGCGTACCCATAGTCAGATTTCGCCGATAGGCGAGCGGAAAAGCACCGTCATCCAGAGCAAATCCGGGCTAATCAAGTTTTTGTCATCGCCCCGCAGCTTAATTCGAGAATGTTAAATCTGAGGTTGTATGGGGATGACAGTTTAGAAACGAGCGATGCCAGCGTTATCGGTATTAAACCGAACTTGAAAATTGACATTTGTTGCAAGCGGCGATCAAAAAATGCTCCGCCTGAAGACAGGTGCGGCCCCGCCGGGACCAGGAACCGCGGGGGTGCGGATTCCGATCCGTCGCGACAGGACGCATTACGTCGGGTTCGACAGGGCCGTGACGATGGCGATCCGCTCCTCCGCCGGGGTCCCGTGCGGTCCTGGGCGGCCTGCGCGCCCGTACCAGTAGCGCGCGTTGCCCGTGTCGCCCTCGAGCCTGTGGAGATGGGCGTGCACCCAGGCGGCCTCGGGTCCGGACGCGTCCTGAACGAGGGCGTGCGCCCGCTCCCAGGCCGCCGGGTCCGAGCCGGACGGATCCTTGGCCAGCCACCAGAGGGCGGCTAGCGGCGCCGGCCAGGACGGTGGGGGCGCGGCCTCGGCCAGGGCCGCGGCGAAGGCGGCAGGCAGGCTCTCGATCATGGTGCTTCTCCCCTCGGTCGCGTCGGTCCCGCGGCTCGGCTCAGCGGCCGGCAGCGCGCTCCGGCTGCCAGCGCCCGCGGCGCTGCCGGGCGGACCATGCGTAGCGGGCATCACCGTCGAGGCGGTCGAGATGGTCCGAGAGGCGGTTGCGTTCAAGCCAGGCGAGCGCCGCCTCCAGCTCCGGCAGGGTCATGGTCGCGCGGCCCTTGCCGAGCACGCGCTTCAGCACGGCGTTGTAGCGATGCCCGAGGTTGCCGCCGCGGGGCACCCGCAGCGAGGCCTCGTCCTCCACCGCCTGCGACGCGACCGCGACGGCGAGCCGCTGGCGCAGCGTCCGCTCGGTGAGGGAGGGCGGCTCGGGTGTCGGCGCCATCGCCGTCGGCTCGGCGAGGCGCGGGCGCAGGAGGGCGTAACGCAGGCCGATCGCGTTGCTCTCCAGGGGGGTGATTCCGGCGGGCTCGTCGTCGCGCCAGCGGGTCCGCTCGGGCACGACGGCGCTGGCCGGGCGCTCGCGCGGGGGCCGGACGCTGCTGCCCTGCTCGGTCTCAAGCTCCAGGCGGAAGCGGGCGAAGAGCGGGTCGTCGGGGTGGAAGATCAGGGCCTGCTGCGTGTCGTAGGCACCGGCATGGGGATCGACGCGGGTCGCCCGGGCGAGCATCTGCTCCAGCCAGGGGCGCGAGCGGATATGGGTGAGGGCCGCCACCACGGCGACCTCCGGCGCGTCGAGGCCCTCGTAGGCCATCGCCACCGTCACGAGGATCGCCGGCTCCGGGGTCAGGCGGAAGGCGGCCAGTGCGGCATGGGCGTCGCCCTGACTGGAGGTCGCCAGGCGGACGTCGCGCTCCCCCTGCCCGACCGGCATCCAGCTTCGCAGGGTCGCCAGATAGGCGCGCGCGCTCGCCTGATCCGGCGCCACGACGAGGAGCTTGCCGAGGCCCCTCACGGCCTCCCCGGGCGCGAGGTCCCGATCGGCCCGGCGCCGGGCGCGCAGCCGCTTCGTGGCGTGGAACGCTTCGCTCAGGAGATCGCGGGCGAAGCCGGTGCGCAAGGCCGTGAACAGGGCCGGCCGCGTTGTGACCCGCACCGAGCCGGCGCCCAGCCGGTGCGGCCCGACCCGGGGGCTGTCGCCGGCGATCCGGCCGCCCTCAAGCCAGCTCGCCTCGCCGTCGATCGCCCCGAAAGTCACCGGCAGCACGGCCCGCTCGGCGAGGGCCTGGGCGCGCGAATAGCCGATCACCGCGAGGCCCGGCGCGTCGAGGTCGAGTTCCGGTCCGCGGCCCGGCGCGGCGGGCTGGTAGGGCAGGCCGAGGATGCGCCGGCCGTCCGCCCGCTCGAGCGTGCCCGACAGGTAGAGCCGGAAGGCCGCAGCCTCCATCACGGGCAGCATTGCCCGGGACCATGCCCCGGCCTCCGCGTCCTCGGCGGAGGCCTCCTCCGCCCCCGGCCTGCCCGGCACCGGCAGGTGATGGACCTCGTCGACCACCAGCAGGGTCCGGTGCGCCCGCGCTTCTGCGAGGTGAAGCGCCGGCGCGGCGGCCACCGCCTGGTAGGTGGTGATGTAGCCGGAAAGCCCCCGGGTGGGGTCGCGCTCGTTGTCGGCCGCCCGCACCGAGAGCGTGTGTCCGAAGGCCGCGCGCCAGAGCGGATCGGCAAAGGCCTCCTCGGCCTGCAACCGCAGCGAATCCCGCGGCACCACCCAGACCACGCGCTCGACGAGACCGGCTTCGATGAGCCCCTGTGCGGCGATCACCGGCAGCAGCGACTTGCCGCCGCCGGGCGTCACCGCGGCCAGGATCCTGCGGACATGCCCCGCCTCCCCGCGCGCCATGGCCGCGACCAGGGCCATCAGCGTGCGCTGGTGGGACCGCAGGGACGGGGCGGGACGGGTCAACGGCCGACGAAGCAGGGCGACATGCGCGCAAAGTGGCCGATCCGGCTTCCTTTGTGAATCCCCGGAGTCGCGGAACGTTCGCGTTTTCGTCCCGGCGGAATCAGCGGGATCCGATCCGAGCCCGGCTCACACGCTCATGCGCGAGCGGTCTCGCCCAGAGAAACCGACGGCCCTCCACGGCCGCCGCACGCGGGAGACCGGATCCGGCCATCACAAGCGTTGACACCCGGCCCACCCCTCACCATAAGGGCGCCGCGGGCGAAAAACCCGCCTTGGGGGAATGTCCCGAGCGGCAAAGGGGGCGGACTGTAAATCCGCTGCGTAAGCTTCGTAGGTTCGAGTCCTACTTCCCCCACCAAGTTCTTCCCGATCCCGTCAGCCTTGTTTCGCCAGCGCCGCCTCGATGCGTGCGGCGGCGGCGGCGGAGAAGCCCTTGCCTTCGAGGCCCTGCCCCGCAGCCGCCTGACCGGTGAGGCTGCGGCGCTTGCCCGCCGGCAAATGCGCTTTGCGCAGCGCGTGCGAGTCCCGGTGGCTGGCATGGGTGATGGCGATGGCCAGCGCGTCGGCGGCGTCGGCGATGCGGAACTCGGCCTTCGGCAGCAGGAAGCGCACCATCGCCTGGATCTGCACCTTCTCGGCATGGCCGGAGCCCGCCACGGTCTTCTTGATCAGGTTGGCGGCGTATTCGAACACCGGCAGCCCGGCGAGCGCCGGCACCACCAGCGCCATGGCCCGGGCGTGACCCAGTTTCAGGGTCGCCTGCGCGTCCTTGTTGACGAAGGTCTCCTCCACGGCGACCTCATCGGGCTTCACGCCGTCGACGATGCGCCCGATTCCCTCGAACAGCTCGCGCAGGCGCAGGGCCAGCGGCAGGTCGCCGTCCGAGGTCACGACGCCGCAATCGCCGTAGGTGAGCTTCGTGCCCTGCGCGGTGATGAGGCCCCAGCCGGTACGGCGGAGCCCGGGATCGATCCCGAGGATGCGGACGGGGCTGGTCATGATGCTCCAACGCTCGACGAACGGCCCGAGGCTGCCGTACGTATCGTGAACGCCGGGTTTCACCAAGACGCGGCTTCTGGAGGATGACCATGAGCGCCGACGCCCCGATCAGCCGCTTCCCGGTGCCGAAACTCTCCGAGATGCCGGAGGACCTGCGCGCCCGGATCGCCCTGGTGCAGGAGAAGGCCGGCTTCGTGCCCAACATCTTCCTGGCGCTGGCGCATCGCCCGGACGAGTTCCGCGCCTTCATGGCCTATCACGACGCGCTGATGGACCGGCCGGGCGGTCTGACCAAGGCTGAGCGCGAGATGATCGTGGTGGCGACCAGCGCGGCCAATGACTGCCTGTACTGCGTCGTCGCCCACGGCGCGATCCTGCGGGTGCGGGCCAAGAACCCGCTGATCGCCGACCAGATCGCGGTCAACTACGCCAAGGCCGACATCACCCCGCGCCAGCGCGCCATGCTGGCCTTCGCGGTCAAGGTCGCGACCGAGTCCCGGAATGTCGGTGCAGAGGACCACGCGGCCCTCGCCGGCCACGGATTCAGCGCGGACGACATCTGGGACATCGCGGCGATCACCGCGCTCTTCGCCCTGTCGAACCGGATCGCCAGCGTCGCGGAGCTGCGCCCGAACGATGCGTTCTACGCGATGGGCCGGTGAGACCGACTCAGCCGCGGCGGCCGAGCAGGATGATGGCGGTCCCGGCGAGGCAGACAGCGCCGCCCGCGAGATCCCAGCGGTCCGGCCGCTGGCCCTCGGCGAGCCAGAGCCACAGGACCGAGGCGGCGACGTAGACGCCGCCATAGGCCGCGAAGGCGCGCCCGGCCGCCGGGCTGTCCACCAGGGTCAGCAGCCCCGCGAAGGCCGCCAGCGAGCCCAGGCCCGGCAGAATCCACCAGGCGGAGCGTCCCAGCCGGAGCCAGGACCAGAACGCGAAGCAACCGGCGATCTCCGCGAGGGCGGCGCCGGCATAGGCGAGGAGCGTCATGGACACAGCTTGGCACGACCTCGTGCGCCAAGCGACCGTCGTGCTGTCCTTCCCGGCCGCACGTTAAGCCCGCAGCAAGGATGATCCGGTCGATAGGGCCTATGAACGCGCGTGCGCCTGACCACGATCTGCTACTTCCGGGCGATGCCCGCCTGCGCGAGGCCGTTCAGGCCTGGCTCGATGGGCTCGCGCGGGAGCGGCGGATGGCGCCCAACACCGTCGAGGCCTATGCGCGCGACCTGCGCCAGTTCCTCCACCATCTTGCCTCGCGCCAGGGCACCCCGACGATCCCGATGCTCGTGGCCCTGAAGGTGCGCGACATCCGCGCCTTCATGGCCGCGCGGCGGGCCGACGAGGTTTCCGGGCGCTCGCTGATGCGCATGCTCGCGGGCTTGCGCTCCTTCGCGCGCTACCTCGAACGGGAGGGCTATGGCACGGTCTCGGCGCTGGGCGGCGTGCGCTCGCCCAAGGTGCCCCGGCGGCTGCCGCGCCCCCTCCCCGTCTCCGCCGCGGTGGCGCTGACCAACACGGGGATCCGCGCCGGCGAGGAGCGCGAGCCCTGGGTGCTCGCCCGGGACGCTGCCGTTCTGGCGCTGCTCTACGGGGCCGGCCTGCGCATCTCCGAGGCGCTGGGTCTCGCACGGCGCGATGCGCCGCTGCCGGGCATCGATCAGGTCACCGTGCTCGGCAAGGGTGGCAAGGAGCGGATGGTGCCGATCCTGCCCGTGGTCGCCCAGGCGGTCGCCGACTACCTGGCCGCCTGCCCGCTGCCGCTGCCGCCGGAGGGTCCCCTGTTCGTCGGGGCCCGCGGCGGCCCGCTTTCGCCGCGTATCATCCAGTACACGGTCGCCCGCGCCCGGGGCGCCCTCGGCCTGCCCGAGACCGCGACGCCGCACGCCCTGCGGCACTCCTTCGCCACGCATCTCCTCGCCCGGCAAGGGGAGCTCCGCGCCATCCAGGAACTCCTCGGCCACGCCTCCCTGTCGACCACCCAGCTCTACACCCAGGTCGATGCGGCCCGGCTGATGAGCGCCTACGCGGCCGCCCATCCCCGAGCCGGACGCTGATCTAAACTGCCAAGGACGGCTGTTTTGGCGCGGTATGTTACTAGCCTCTGCAGAACATCGACTGGTTCGAGTCAGCAGTCGTTTTCTTTAAGAGCTTCGTCATGATCTACGGCCAATCTAGCGGACGAGACAGAGATCGGCTTGGGCGGGCGTCATGGAGCTTCAGGAGGGGATGACGCCGGCACGAGTTGTAATCGCGGATTGCGACGCGGGCCGCCGCACTGCCCTCAAGGAGATCGTTCAGCGCTTCGATGCCCGGGCGATCATCGAGGAAGCGACCTCCGGTCAGGCGCTCTGCGACATCCTGCTTCGCCACCGTCCGACCCTGGCCTTCGTCGGCCTGCAACTCGAGGATCTGAGCGGACCCGAAGCCGTCGCGGTGGCGCGTCGGGCGGGCGCAGAGCCGCCCTGCCTGGTTCTGGTCGCCACCCGCGTGCTGGCACATTGGCAGGAAATCGCCAGCAGCCTCGGCGCCTACGAGGTCCTGAAAACACCTCTCGACCCGAGCCATATCGAGCAGCTTCTGCACGCCGATGCCCGCCGCCGCGCGCCGACCCGGGCGCTGCTCGCCTGCTCGACAGCGGCTGGCCGATCCGCGATCAGCCGGGTCGTGGCCCGCAGCGGCTTCGCGATCGAGCTCGACGAGACGGATGACGGCCGCCACGCGCTGAGGCAGCTCAAGCTCGCGGCCTACGATTTCGCCTTCATCGACGTGAAGCTCACCGGCATCGACGGGCTCGAACTCGCCTGCCAGATTCAGCCTCTCGGTCTCGCGACCCGGATCACCCTGTTGACCACCGCCGAGCTGGAATCGGTCGCCCAGGCGGGCCGCTATTTCGGCGTCGACGCGGTGCTGCGGATGCCGTTCTACGCCCGCGACATCGATCTCGCCCTGCACAACGCCCTCGGCCTGCGCCGGCCGTACCTGCTGAACGCCCTCACGGCTCCGCCTGCGCCGAGCGCGCTCCTGCGGATTGCCGATCTGCCGAATTCGCGGCGCAAGATCGCCTGATCGTCCTGCGGGTCTGAGAAACGACCGGACGATGGGGCGCGCCGTCGTTCCCGGGCCGCGCAGTTGAGCCCTTAATCCATCGATACCGGCGAGCTCAGGTCCCGCGCGGAGTGCGGATCTGAATTCCGGGCGGGCCCTCGGCGACCCGGAATGATGCCGTGCGGGGCCGGAGCGTCGCGGATTGGTCTCTGAGGGGGCTTCCGCGCGGCCTGCCTCCGGGATCGGGAAGCGGTCGGGGTACCGAACGCTCCCTCTCGCTCACACGTGAATGGCCCGCTTGTTCACCGCCAGCGCGGCTTCCTTGACCGCCTCGGTCAGCGTCGGGTGCGCGTGGCAGGTGCGGGCGATGTCCTCGGACGAGGCGCCGAACTCCATCGCCACCGCCACCTCGGCGATCAGGTTGCCGGCGTCAGCGCCGACGATGTGCACGCCGAGCACGCGGTCGGTCTGGGCATCGGCCAGAACCTTCACGAAGCCGTCCGTGGTGCCGTTCGCCTTGGCGCGGCCGTTCGCGGTGAACGGGAACTTGCCGGCATTGTAGGCGATGCCGTCCTTCTGCAGCTCCTCCTCGGTCTTGCCCACCGAGGCGACCTCCGGGAAGGTGTAGACCACGTTGGGGATCACGCCGTAATTCACGTGGCCGGATTGCCCGGCCAGCATCTCGGCGATGGCGACGCCCTCGTCCTCGGCCTTGTGGGCCAGCATCGGGCCCGCGATCACGTCGCCGATGGCGTAGATGCCCGTCACGTTGGTGGCGTAGTGTGAATCCGTCAGGATCCGGCCCTTGTCGTCGCGCTGGACGCCGACCGTGTCGAGCCCCAGGCCCTCGGTGTAGGGCACCCGGCCGATCGCCACGAGGACCACGTCGGCCTGCAGGGTCTCCGCGCCGCCGCCGGCGGCCGGCTCGACGGTGACGCTCGCGCCCCCCTTCTTGCCGATCTCGACGCCCGTCACCTTGGTGGATAGCTTGAAGGCGATGCCCTGCTTGGTCAGGATCCGCTGGAACTGCTTGCCGACCTCGCCATCCATGCCGGGCAGCACCCGGTCGAGATACTCGACCACGGTGACCTCGGCGCCGAGCCGGCGCCAGACGGATCCCAGCTCCAGCCCGATGACTCCGGCGCCGATCACCAGGAGCTTCTTCGGCACCCGGTCGAGTTCGAGGGCGCCGGTCGAGGACACCACGACCTTCTCGTCGATGGTCACGCCCGGCAGGCGCGTCACGTCGGACCCGGTGGCGATGACGATGCTCTTGGTCTCGAGCATCTGGTTGCCGCCATCGTCAGACACAACCTCGACCCGGCCCGCGCCGGCGATCCGGCCGGTGCCGTGGAAGGTCTCGACCTTGTTCTTCTTGAGCAGGAACTCGACGCCCTTGGTGTTGCCGGCCACGCCCTCGTCCTTGAAGGCCATCATCCTCCTGAGGTCGAGCTTCGGCGTGCCGACGTCGATCCCGAGATCGGCGAAGTGCTTGTTGGCTTCCTCGAACGCCTCGGAGGCGTGGAGCAAAGCCTTCGACGGGATGCAGCCGATGTTGAGGCAGGTGCCCCCATGGGTCGCGCGCTTTTCGACGACCGCGGTCCGCAGGCCGAGCTGCGCCGCGCGGATCGCGCAGACATAGCCGCCCGGGCCGGTGCCGATGACGACGAGATCGTAGGACATGTGCGTTCGCTTCCGGTCGGTCGTGCCGCGTGTCAGACGGGCAATGAATGTCAGGTTGGACTCAGCGGCCGCCGCCGATGTCGAGGATGGCGCCGGTGGTGTAGGCGGCCTCCTCCGAGAGGAGCCACACGATGGGGGCGGCGACCTCCTCGGCGGTGCCGGCCCGCCCCATCGGGACGCCGGGGCCGAGGCGCTCCACCCGGTCGGGCTCGCCGCCGCTGGCGTGGATCTCGGTGGCGATGATGCCGGGCGCCACCGCGTTGACGCGGATGCCCTCCCCGGCGACCTCGCGGGCGAGCCCGATCGTCAGAGAGTCGATGGCGCCCTTGGAGGCGGCGTAGTCGACGAACTGGCCGGGTCCGCCGAGGCGTGCCGCCACCGAGGACAGGTTGACGATCGATCCGCCGGCGCCGCCGCGCTTGGTCGACATGCGCCGGACCGCCTCGCGGGCGCAGAGGAAGCTGCCGACGACGTTGGTGGTCATCATCCGTTGTAGGCGCTCGACGCTCATGTCGGCGACGTCCGACTTCACGTCGACCACGCCGGCATTGTTGACGAGCGCCGTCAGGCGGCCGAGGCCGTCGGCCGCCTGGAACAGGGCGATCACGTCGGCCTCGCTGCCGACATCACCCTTCACGGCGAGCGCCGTCCCGCCCTGGGCTTTGATCGCGTCCACCACGCCTTGCGCCGCGGCTTCATCCGACACGTAGCTCAGGCAGACCGCGTAGCCGCGCTCCGCCAGGAGCAGCGACACCGCACGGCCGATGCCGCGGCCGCCGCCAGTGACGATGGCGACCCTGTTCTCAGCGCCCGACATGACAGCCTCAGAGGTCCAGCACGAGGCGCGCCGGATCCTCCAGCGCCTCCTTGACCCGCACCAGGAAGGTCACGGCCTCCTTACCGTCGACGATGCGATGATCGTACGACAGGGCGAGGTACATCATCGGCCGAGCCTCGATCTTGCCGCCGCGGACCACCGGGCGCTCCTCGATGCGGTGCATGCCCAGGATGCCGGATTGCGGCGCGTTAAGGATCGGCGTCGACATCAGCGAGCCGTAGATGCCGCCATTGGTGATCGTGAAGGTGCCGCCCTGCATGTCCTCGATGGAGAGCTTGCCGTCGCGGGCCTTCTTGCCGAAGCCGGCGATCTTCTTCTCGATGCCGGCGATCGACAAGTCGTCGGCGTCGCGCACCACCGGCACGACGAGGCCCTTATCGGTGCCGACCGCGATGCCGATGTGGTAGTAGTTCTTGTAGACGAGGTCCTGCCCGTCGATCTCGGCGTTGACCGCCGGCACGTCCTTGAGGGCACCGATCACCGCCTTGGTGAAGAAGCCCATGAAGCCGAGCTTCGTGCCGTGCTTCTTCTCGAAGATGTCCTTGTACTGGCTGCGCATCGCCATCACGGCCGACATGTCGACGTCGTTGAACGTCGTCAGCATCGCCGCGGTGTCCTGCGCGTCCTTCAGGCGGCGCGCGATGGTCTGGCGCAGCTTGGTCATGCGCACGCGCTCCTCGCGCGCGGCATCGTCCGGCGCCGAGGGCGCGCGCGGCAGGGTCGGGCGCGCTTCCCTGGCGGGCGCCGACGGAGCCGGCCCCTTGGCAATGGCGCCGAGCATGTCGCCCTTGGTGACGCGGCCGTCCTTGCCGGACCCGTTCACGCTCGACGGATCGACGCCGGATTCGCGGGCGAGCTTGGCGACCGCCGGGCCGTTGTCGCCGACCGGGCGCTGCTGGGTTGCCGGAGCCGCGGCATCGCCGTGATTGCCGTAACCCGCCGAGGATTCCTGAGCCGGCGCCTCGGCCTTCGCGGGCGCGGCGGCCTTGGGGGCCTCGCTCCGGCTCTCGGCCTTGGTCTCGGCGACCTCTTTCGGCGCGGCCTTCTTGGCCGTCCCGCCGCCAGCACCGGCCTCGACGATCGAGCCGAGCAGGGCGCCGGGCTCCACGGTCTCGCCGTCTTTGACCAGGATCTCGCCCAGCTGGCCGGCCGCCGGGGCGTTCACCTCCAGGGTGACCTTGTCGGTCTCGAGCTCGACGATCGGCTCGTCGGCCGCAACCGTGTCGCCGGGCTTCTTGAACCAGCGGCCGATCGTGGCTTCGCTGACGGATTCGCCGAGGGTCGGGACGAGGATGTCGGTTGCCATGCTCTCTTCTGCCCCCGCGGGGGGCCTCCTCTGGATGTCGGGTCGCGACGTCAGTGCCGCAGGATCAGGGATGGAACGGGCGAGACACGGTACCGGAAGCCCGCCTGCGCCATCACGACGGGATCCGCCGCACCGAGTGCCTGGGCCTGCGCCGCATCGGCTGCCTCGACCAGGGCCAGGCCCCAGGTGCCGCCGGACTCGAAAACGGGCCCGACCGCGATAGCGGCTCCACTGGCCGCCTCCTCCATCCAGTAGCCGGAATGCGCCGAGAACAGCGCTTTCTCGGCATCCGTCGCGTCGAACGGGAAGCTCGGGCGGGGCGGTTCCAGACGGAGCAGGAAGTAGGCCATGGCCGGACGATCAGACCGCCAGGGCCTCGTTGAGGAAGGCCTGGAGCTGCGCCTGGTGCTTCGACATCTGGCCGACCGCGGTTGAGGCCGAGGCCGGGCGGCCGACGTAGCGGGGACGCTTCACAGCGGAGCCGGCCTGGCCGAGCACCCATTCCAGGTAGGGCTCGACGAAGGACCACGCGCCCATGTTCTTGGGCTCCTCCTGGCACCAGATCACGTCGGCGTTGCGGAAGCGGCCCATCTCGTTGGCGAGCGCCTTCAGCGGGAACGGGTAGAGCTGCTCGACGCGCATCAGGTAGATGTCGTTCAAGCCCCGTTTCTCCCGCTCCTCCAGAAGGTCGTAATAGACCTTGCCCGAGCAGAGGACGACGCGGCGGATCTTGTCGTCCCGGACCAGCTTGTTGGTCGCGCCCTCCTCCTCGGCATCGTCCCAGAGGACGCGGTGGAAGGTCGATCCCTCGGCGAGCGCGTCGAGGTTCGACACGGCGCGCTTGTGGCGCAGCAGCGACTTCGGCGTCATCAGCACCAGCGGCTTGCGGAAGTCGCGCTTCAGCTGCCGGCGCAGGATGTGGAAGTAGTTCGCCGGGGTCGTGACGTTGGCGACCTGCATGTTGTCCTCGGCGCAGGCCTGGAGATAGCGCTCCAGGCGGGCGGAGGAATGCTCGGGCCCCTGCCCCTCGTAGCCGTGCGGCAGCAGCAGCACGAGGCCGGACATGCGCAGCCACTTGCGCTCGCCGCTCGCGATGAACTGGTCGATCACCACCTGGGCGCCGTTGGCGAAGTCACCGAACTGCGCCTCCCAGAGGACCAGCGCATTCGGCTCGGCCAGGGAATAGCCGTACTCGAAGCCGAGCACCGCCTCCTCGGAGAGCATCGAGTTGATGATCTCGATCGAGGCCTGCCCCTCGCGGATGGCGTTGAGCGGCGTGAAGCGCTGCTCGTTCTCCTGATCGATCACCACCGCGTGGCGCTGCGAGAAGGTGCCGCGCTCGACGTCCTGGCCCGAGAGGCGGACCCGGTTGCCGTCGAGGAGCGTCGCCCCGAAGGCCAGGGCCTCGGCGGTCGCCCAATCGATGCCGACCCCCGTCTCCACCGCCTTGGCGCGGTTGTCCATGAAGCGCTGGATCGTGCGGTGCAGATGGAAGCCGGGCGGCGCCTGCGTGATCCTGCGCCCGATCTCCTGAAGGGTCTCGGCCGGCACGGCGGTGCGGCCGCGGCGCGGATCGTCCACGTCCTCGTGCACGGCCTTCACGCCCGACCAGCGGCCGTCGAGCCAATCGGCCTTGTTGGCCTTGTAGCTGTTGGCGACGTCGAGCTCGCTGTCGAGCATGCCGCGGAACTCGGCCTTGCGGGCGTCGAGGGCTTCCTGGGTGACCGAGCCGTTCTCGACGAGCTTGCGGCCGTAGGTCTCCAGCGCCGACGGGTGCTTGCGGATCCGCTGGTACATCTTCGGCTGGGTGAAGGCCGGCTCGTCGCCCTCGTTGTGGCCGAAGCGGCGGTAGCACAGCATGTCGATCACGACCGGCTTGCCGAACTTCTGGCGGTACTCGACCGCGACCTTGGCGGCGAAGGTGACGGCCTCGGGGTCGTCGCCGTTGCAGTGGAAGATCGGCGCCTCGACCATCTTGGCGACGTCGGACGGGTACGGCGACGAGCGCGAGAAGCGCGGATCGGTGGTGAAGCCGATCTGGTTGTTGATGATGAAGTGGATCGAGCCGCCGGTGCGGTGACCCTTCAGGCCCGACAGGCCGAAGCACTCCGCCACCACGCCCTGGCCCGCGAAGGCAGCGTCGCCGTGGATCAGCAGCGGCAGTACCGTGCGGCGCTCAATGTTGGGCTTGGCCCACTGGTCCTGCTTGGCACGGACCTTACCCAGCACCACCGGATCGACGATCTCCAGGTGCGACGGGTTGGCGGTGAGCGACAGGTGGACGTTGTTGCCGTCGAAGGCCCGGTCCGACGACGCGCCCAGATGGTACTTCACGTCGCCCGAGCCCTCGACTTCCGCCGGGGAGGCCGAGCCACCCTTGAACTCGTGGAACACCGCCCGGAAGGGCTTCGCCATCACGTTGGTCAGCACGTTGAGCCGGCCGCGATGGGCCATGCCGAGCACGATCTCGCGCACGCCGAGCGCACCGCCGCGCTTGATGATCTGCTCCAGCGCCGGGATCATCGACTCGCTGCCGTCGAGGCCGAAGCGCTTGGTGCCGGTGTACTTCAGATCCAGGAACTTCTCGAAGCCCTCGGCCTCGATCAGCTTGTTGAGGATCGCGCGACGACCTTCGGGGGTGAAGGAGATCTCCTTGTCCTTGCCCTCGATGCGTTCCTGGATCCACGCCTTCTCGGCGGGATCCGAGATGTGCATGAACTCGACGCCGAGCGTCTGGCAGTAGGTCCGCTCCAGGATGTCGACGATCTCGCGGATCGTGCCGAACTGGAGGCCGAGCACGTTGTCGAGGAAGATCGGACGGTCCCAGTCGGCCTCCTCGGTGAAGCCGTAATGCTGCGGGTGCAGCTCCTCGTGATCGCCCCGCGGCGCGAGACCCAGCGGATCGAGCTTGGCGTGCAGGTGGCCGCGCATGCGGTAGGAGCGGATCAGCATGATCGCCCGCACCGAATCCTTCGTCGCCTGCTCGACCGACACACCGGTTGTCGCGGTGACGCTGTCCTGCGGCTTGCCGGGCTTGGCCTCCTTGGCGTCGCGGGCGACGATCCGGTCTCCGACCGCCTTCTCCAGGGCGCCCCAATTGCCGTCGAGCGCCGAGACCAGCTCGCCGTTGAGCGGCACTGGCCAGTTCGGCTTCTCCCAGGAGGCACCGGCGGCGTTCTTCTCGACCAGGGTCTCGTCCTCGCCGAGCCCCTTGAAGAAGCTCTGCCACTCCGGATCCACCGAGGACGGGTTGCGGGCGTAGGCCGCCTGCAATTCCTCGATGTAGGCGGCGTTGGCGCCGTAGAGGAACGAGGTTTCGAGGAGCGCTTCGTTCACGTCCTGGCGTGCCATGGTGCGTCCATCCTGATCGCGCGGGCAGGCTCGCCTGCCCCTCGGGCTCCCCGTCAGCGCGGCGGCTTGCCCTGAAACCGAAACGGGGCGGGTGACCGCCCCGCTGAAATCGTCTGCACACCCGATATGGGCGTTGCGGCCCTGCGGTGGCCGCAACGCAGGCGCGCTTGCCTTCAGCCCTTCAGGACCTCGACCAGGGTCGAGCCCAGCCGGGCCGGCGACGGCGACACGCGGATGCCCGCGGCCTCCATGGCGGCGATCTTGTCCTCGGCGCCGCCCTTGCCGCCCGAGATGATCGCGCCGGCATGGCCCATGCGGCGGCCCGGAGGCGCCGTGCGGCCGGCGATGAAGCCGACCATCGGCTTCTTGCGCCCGCGCCTGGCCTCGTCCTTCAGGAACTGGGCGGCCTCCTCCTCGGCCGAGCCGCCGATCTCGCCGATCATCACGATCGACTCGGTCTTCGGGTCGGCCAGGAACAGCTCCAGCACGTCGATGAACTCGGTGCCCTTCACCGGGTCGCCGCCGATCCCCACCGCGGTGGTCTGGCCGAGGCCGGCATTGGAGGTCTGAAACACCGCCTCGTAGGTCAGCGTGCCCGAGCGGGACACGATGCCGACGGAGCCCGGCCGGAAGATGTTGGCCGGCATGATGCCGATCTTCGACTCGCCGGCCGTGACGATGCCCGGGCAGTTCGGCCCGACGAGACGGGACTTCGAGCCCGTCAGCGCTCGCTTTACCCGCACCATGTCGAGCACCGGGATGCCCTCCGTGATGCAGACGATCAGCGGCACCTCGGCGGCAATCGCCTCGCAGATCGCGTCGGCGGCACCCGGTGGCGGGACGTAGACCACCGAGGCCTCGGCGCCCGTGGCCTCGCGGGCCTCGGCCACGGTGTCGAACACCGGCAGGCCGAGATGGCGGGAGCCGCCCTTGCCGGGGCTCGTGCCGCCGACCATCTTGGTGCCGTAGGCGATGGCCTGCTCGGAGTGGAAGGTCCCGTTCTTGCCGGTGAAACCCTGGCAGATGACCTTGGTGCTGGCGTCGATCATCACCGACATGATCAGGCTCCCTTCACGGCGGCGACGATCTTCTGGGCGGCGTCGTCGAGGTCGTCCGCCGGGATGACGTTGAGGCCGGAATTGCGGATGATGGCCTTGCCCTGCTCGACGTTGGTGCCCTCGAGGCGCACCACCAGCGGCACCTGCAGGCCCACCGCCTTCACGGCCGCGATCACGCCGTTGGCGATCACGTCGCATTTCATGATCCCGCCGAAGATGTTGACGAGGATGCCCTTCACCTGCGGATCGGCGGTGATGATCTTGAACGCCGCCGTGACCTTCTCTTCGGACGCGCCGCCGCCGACATCGAGGAAGTTGGCCGGGCTCTCGCCGTAGAGCTTGATGATATCCAGCGTCGCCATGGCGAGCCCGGCGCCGTTGACCATGCAGCCGATCGTGCCGTCGAGCGCGATGTAGGCGAGGTCATATTTCGATGCCTCGATCTCCTTGGCGTCCTCTTCGGTCTCGTCCCGCAGGGCGACGATGTCGGCGTGCTTGTAGAGCGCGTTCGAGTCGAACGAAATCTTGGCGTCGAGGCACTTGAGATGGCCGTCGGCGGTCAGCACCAGCGGATTGATCTCCAGCATGCTCATGTCCTTGGCCACGAACGCCGCGTAGAGCTTCTCGGTGAGCGAGGCCGCTTCCTTGGCCTGGGCGCCGGTCAAGCCCAGCGCCTTGGCGACCGCGCGGCCGTGATGGGGCATGACGCCCGTGGCCGGATCGACCGCGATCGTGTGGATCTTCTCGGGCGTGTCGTGAGCGACCGCCTCGATGTCCATGCCGCCCTCGGTGGAGACCACGAAGGCGACCCCACCGGTGACACGATCGACCAGCATCGACAGGTAGAATTCCTCGGCGATCTGGGCCCCCTCCTCAATGTAGAGGCGGTTGACCTGCTTACCGGCCGGGCCGGTCTGGATCGTCACCAGGGTCTGGCCGAGCATCTCGCCGGCATATTGCTTCACCTCGTCGATCGACTTGGTGACGCGCACGCCGCCCTTGGCACCCTCGGGTGCGCCCTTGAAGGTGCCCTTGCCGCGGCCACCCGCATGGATCTGGCTCTTCACGACCCAGACGGGGCCTCCGAGCTCCTTGGCGGCGGCTTCGGCCTCCGACGGGTTGAAGATGGCAACGCCGCGGGAGACGGGCAGGCCGAACTCCTTCAGCACGGCCTTGGCCTGATATTCATGGATATTCATCGGAGCCTCGTAGGGAGGAGCGAATAGGTGACGGCGAACAGCGCGTGGCGATTGGGACTCGAATCCCCGAACGCGACGCGCTGCCCGGTATCCGCTTACCGGTCAGGCGAGGTTGCTGTCGACGCCCTTGCAGGCCTCGATCAGGCCCGTCACCGAGGCGACCGACTTCTCGAACATCGCCTTCTCGGCGGCGTCGAAGGTCACTTCCAGGACGCGCTCCACGCCGTTGGCACCGATGACGATCGGCACGCCGATGAACATGCCCTTCACGCCGTACTGGCCGTCGAGATAGGCGGCGCAGGGCAGGACGCGCTTCTTGTCGCGCAGGTAGCTCTCGGCCATGGCGATGGCGGAGGCGGCCGGCGCGTAGAAGGCCGAGCCGGTCTTGAGCAGGTTGACGATCTCGCCGCCGCCCTTGCGGGTACGGTCGACCATGGCGTCGAGCTTCTCCTGGGTGGTCCAGCCGAGCTTGACGAGGTCGGTCAGCGGTACGCCCGCGACCGTCGAGTAGCGGGTCAGCGGCACCATGTCGTCGCCGTGGCCGCCGAGCACGAAGGCGGTGACGTCCTCCACCGAGACCTTGAACTCCTCGGCGAGGAAGTGGCGGAAGCGCGCCGAGTCGAGCACGCCGGCCATGCCGACGATCTTGTTGGTCGGGAGCCCGGAGAACTTCTGCAGCGCCCAGACCATCGCGTCGAGCGGGTTGGTGATGCAGATCACGAAGGCGTCGGGCGCGTAGGTCTTGATGCCCTCGCCCACCGCCTGCATGACCTTGAGGTTGATGCCGATCAGGTCGTCGCGGCTCATGCCGGGCTTGCGCGGCACGCCGGCGGTGACGATCACCACGTCGGCGCCCTTGATGGCGCTATAGTCGCTGGCGCCCGCATAGGTCGCGTCGAAGCCCTCGACGGGAGCGGCCTCGGCGATGTCGAGGGCCTTGCCCTGCGGCACGCCATCGACGATGTCGAACAGCACCACATCCCCAAGGTCCTTCAGGCCGGCCAGAAGGGCCAGGGTGCCGCCGATCTGGCCGGCACCGATGAGTGCGATCTTGTTGCGAGCCATGTCGGATTCGTCTCCGCTGCGTTCGAGGTCTAGGATGTTCTGCGCGAGGCCGGGACCGTTCGTCCGCTTGCGTTCGAGGCCGGATTCGCCGCTCTGAATTCTGCGCGGCTGTGTGGCCGAAAAGCACCGCCGCTTCAACCCGATGCGCGGCCGGCGGGGGACCCCTCCTTCGGGGTAGGCAATGAAACGGTTCTTGAAGGCGGCCAGAGAAAGGCCAGCATCGCGAAGGTTTTAGGTGCGGTGCACGCGGCCTCGCCGGTGCTGCAAAGCTCGGATGACAGATCCGAAAACCTGTCATTTCGGGTCGTCGCACCGGACGCCCTCGCCGTGTCCGGAAACGCAGAAGGCCCGGACGCAGGGTCCGGGCCTTTCAAAAGAGCGAGGCGTTTGTGTCTGCCTTCAGAGAATTCCGGAGCGCAGGACCCGCTGGATCGCGTGGATGACGGCCCCGAACCGGGCCTCGATCAGGTCACGGGGCACTTCGGCATCGTGCTGGATGGCCAGGGGGTGCGTGAAGCGGTAGCTCGCGTCGAAGATGTAGGCGATCGCCCGCTCCCGATCGCGCGCCGAGAAGATGCCGGAGGTGATACCCTCCTCCACCACGCGCTCGACCAGGCTGCGCAGCCGGACGCGATGCCGCCGGGCGATCGGCCGGGCCGAGACCGTGGCGTCGAGATGGACCGCGAACAGATTCGGTTCGTCGAACAGGGCAGCCCGCTGGACCGTCGCGAGGGCGGTCAGCAGCCGCTCGATCTTGTCGTCGGCGGGATCGGGCGCGTCGGCGATGCCGGCGAGCCGGGCTTCGACCTCGCGCAGCCAGCGGCCCGCCACCGCGTCGAGGAGCGCGTCCTTCGACGGGAAATAGCGGTACACGTTGGCATGCGTCATGCCCGCCTCGGCGGCGACGGCCACGACCGTCACGCGCTTGGGCCCGAGCCGCGAGAGATGTTCGGTTGCGATACCGAGCAGGCGCACATCGGCCGCAACCGGTGCTCGGGGCCGCGTTGCGCCGGCCGTATTGCCACCGTCGCGGGGCGTGCCGGTCTCGGCATCGGCGAGGGTGAGCTTGGCCTTGGCGGTGAGCGCCTCTTCCTTGGATCCGTCAGATTCTGGCTTGAGGAACGGAAGTGGAAGGCGGGAAGTGGACAGGTGGTAGGGCGAGACGGACCCCCATCATACCGGCTGAAGCGTCCCGGCGCTTCGCGTTGACGTTGCGGCTTCCCCCCGGGAGCCCGGTTACCTCAGCGGATTAGGACCGCTTAAATAACCCTATGTGTCAGTTCGCCTTGAGAAGGCAACAAATTTTTCTCGTTACCCCCTGCGTCAGAAGCGGTTCTTCCACGCTCGTAGGGCGACGAACACTGCCTCTGGATCACTTTCCAGTGGCATATCGACCGACTTGGCCAGGGCCGGCTCGGCGCTGCGCAGGAAGGGATTGGTCGCCCGTTCCACGGCCAGGGTCGACGGGATCAGGAACCGGCCTTGCGCCTTCGCCCGCTCGGCGTCGGCGAAGCGGGTCTTAAGATCCGCGTTATCCGGATCCGCCGCCAGGGCGAAACGCGCGTTGCTGAGGACATAATCGTGACCGCTGAACACCTGCGTGTCGTCGGGCAGGTCGTCGAAGCGCCGGAGGGACCGGTAGAGGGTCTCGGGCGGGCTCTCCATCACCCGCCCGCAGCCCAGCGTGAACAGCGTGTCCCCGGCGCAGACGAGGCCGGCCTCGGCGAACCAGTAGGTGACGTGGTCGGCGCAATGGCCCGGCGTTTCCCAGACCTGGGCCTCCAGGTTGCCGACCCGCACCCTGTCGCCCTCGCGCACGGTGATGTCCACCAGCGGGACGGCGTCCCCGGCCTTCGCGGGCGCCGTCACGCGCGCGCCCGTCGCCTGCTTCACCGCCGGGATGCCCTCGACATGGTCGGCGTGCCGGTGGGTGACGAGGATGTCGGTGAGCCGCCAGCCGGTCTCATCGAGGGCCCTCAGCACGGGCTCGGCCTCGGGCACGTCGATCGCCGCGCAGGCTCCGGTGGCCGGGTCGCGAATCAGGACGCCGATATTGTCGCTGCGGCACAGGAAGGTGCGGATCTCGGTCTCGGCGGCCATCGAACGGCATCTCCTCGGGGCGCGAAAGCTGCTGCCGTGAACAGGCTACGGTCCGGCCGGGTTCCGTCGGAGCTTGCCGCAGGCGGTCCGGCTCACCATTGAGTACGGCAACCGTTCCAGTCCCGAATTTCTGCTCCTCCATGCGTCTCGACGTCAACGGCTTGCGAGCCTTCTACGCCAGTCCCCTGGGTCGCACGACGCACCGCGTCGTCGGGCGCGCGCTGCACGAGTTCCTGGGCTCGGTTTCGGGGCTGCGCGTCCTCGGGATCGGCTATGCGACCCCCTATCTCGGCCCGATCCACTGCATCGCGGAGCGCACCCTGGCGTTCATGCCGGCCACGCAGGGCGTCGTGAACTGGCCGGACACGGGTCGCTCCTGCGCGGCCCTGGCCGATCCCACCATGATGCCGCTTCCCGAGGCCGCGATCGACCGGGTCATCCTGGTTCACGCCCTCGAATCCGTGGAGAGCCCGACCGAGCTGCTGCAGGAGGTCTGGCGCACGCTCACGCCCGGCGGCCGCATGATCCTGGTAGTCCCCAACCGGCGGGGCGTCTGGGCCCGCCGCGAGGCGACGCCGTTCGGCCACGGCCAGCCCTACAGCCGCTCGCAGCTCGGCCGGCTGATGCGCGACACGCTGTTCTCGCCTGTGAACTGGTCCGAGACCCTGTACATGCCGCCGGTCCGCTCGCGCCTGATGCTGCGCACCGGCCCTGCCTGGGAGCGGCTCGGCACCAGCCTGTCCCTGCCCTTCGCGGGCCTGCACGTGGTCGATGCCACGAAGCAGCTCTATCGGCCCATTGCCGTGCAGCAGGTGCGGCGCGCCCGCCGCCTCGCGCCGGCCCGGGTGCTGGTGCCGGCACCGTCTCCGGGCTGACCCGGGCGGGCGACACGATTGTTAAGCGGCCCTGCGTCTAAGATCGGCCGCGACACGGGCCGGCCCAGATGAGCATCGATTTCACCGTCCAGCAGTTCCTGCTCGCCCTCTCGGGCCTGATCTCGATCGTGAACCCGATCGGCGGCGCCTTCATCTTCGCCCAGGTCACCGGCGCCTACAGCCATGCCGAGCGCGTGCTGCTGTCCCGTCGGATCGGCGTCTACGCAGCGCTGGTCATGCTCGGCGCCCTCTGGGCCGGCACGCCGATCCTCAATTTCTTCGGCGTCACCCTGGCGGCGCTGCGCATCGCCGGCGGCCTCGTGGTGATGTCCTCGGCCTGGAACCAGCTCAACCGGCCGGAGGCGCGTGAAGCGCGCAAGCAGGCCGAAGCCTCGGGCTCGGCGGATCGCGGGTCGGTCCCCTCGGAACCGCAGGCGGATCAGGCGCCGGGCCCGCTGTCCGAGATCGCCTTCTTCCCCCTCACCCTGCCCTTCACCACCGGGCCCGGAACGATCGCGGTCGCGATAACCCTGGGCGCGAACCGGCCCCAGGCCTACGCAGAGCGGCTCGGATTCTATCTCGGTATCACGCTGGCCGCCCTGGTGGTCGCCGCGGCGGTCGCGCTGATCTACGCCTCGGCCGACCGGGTGGTGGCGCTCATCGGACCGGCCCGGGCTCGGGTGGTGGGGCGCCTGTTCGCCTTCCTGCTGCTCTGCGTCGGCACGCAGATCCTGATCAATGGCCTCACCGACGTGATCGCGCCGCTTCTCGCGGCGCGATGAACCGGGACGCGGAGAGGACCGTCGTCAGATGACGGGTATCTCGCTCAAGCCCCCGAACAGGGCCGCGTGCCCCACGTAGTAGAGGAACAGGAAGGCCGCGAGCGCCGCCCCATAATAAGCCGGCGCCAGCAGCGCCTGCCGGGCCCGCACCGGCACCCGGACATCGTCGGCGGCAATCGCCAGAAGCACCACGATGATCCCGGAATGGCCGATCGCGTCCACCTTGCCGAACTCGAAGATCGCCGAGACGAAGATCGCCGCCAGGATGATCGCCGAGGTGCGGCGGACGAGCGGCGTCCAGATCAGCGCGAAGGCCAGGGTGAACTCGATGACGCCGGCGGCCTGCATGAACAGCTCGGGCGTCGCACCCATCGTCATCTGCGGCTTGGCGGCAATGAGCGGCGCCGTCCAGTCCGGATAGGCCCACTTCTCGATCGAGGCCCACATCAGCGTGATGGCGGCTGTCCAGCGCACGAGGTCGAGCGGCCGGATGTCGAACGGCTTCAGGCCGAGACCCTGGGCGATCAGGTAGGCGGCGATGCCGAGGAAGATCGGGTAATCGGCGAGGTGGAACAGCCCGTACTGCGCCGTCGCGAAGCTGAACAGGAAGACGAGGCCGAGGCCGGTGATCGGCATGGTCCGGCGCCAGATCAGGCAGGCGGCCATCGCGAGCTGAAGCCACGGGATCCAGGCGACGTCGGTCTTGAGCTCGGGCGTGAGGATGATGCCGCCGAGTTCCCAGAGCGAGACCAGGAAGAAGCCCAGCGTGGCGCGCACCAGCAGCTCGGTATCCGTGCGGATCCGCGCGGTCACGCGGTCGAGCGCATTGAGCAGCGCGCCGCCCAACGGCGTACCCTCGGCGAGGCAGCCGAACATGAGGCAGGCCAGGGCGAGGGCCGTCAGCCATTCGAAGTCCACGCACAGCACCTGCTCGAGGCCCTGCGGCTGCCCGGCCACGTCGTAGGCACAGAACCACTTCACGTGAGCTTGGGCCGCATTCGGGGCCGCTAGTGTGAACAGGCCGGACAGGCCGAAAGCGCCGACAACCGATAACCGCTTGTTCTTGGATCTTGGCATCGGACCCTCGTCGCTGCACAGCGACACCGTGGTTACTCAGCCATTTACATATCTTCGCGCAATTTTAGCCAATGGTTTGTTAGCGAATATGAGTGAAAGGTTAACGCTGTGGATTCGGCGTAGGCCCTTCTGACTCCTGCTTTTTCTGCGCTGGGCATGGGGCTGCAGGACGCTGGAGGTTGCCGCGTTTCGCGGCCCACCGGACGTGCCGCATCGGGTAACTGCGCCCGCCGGAAATCCCGTCTGCTCGCGGGGCTGCGCAGCACCCGCCCGACGTCCAGCTTGCCGTAAGCGAAGCCAGCCCGGCGCCGGCGTGTTTCCCACTTCGTGGCGGCGTTGTGCTGTCAATAAACGAATTCGGTCTCAAAAATTGCACTATTTGTAGATTAGATTGCCATTTTTGATGTATCTGTGATTATGTATGTGTGTTATTCGGAATGAAACACGCCGTAATGCCAAATCGTTGGTAGCGATTGATTCACTGGTGTTTGCGATACGGTGGAGGAAACCATATCGACATCTGCGTGGTGAGGCTTGCATATCGCGGACGCATGCGCAGAGTCTTGATCGTGCTTCGCCTGGACGAGATGAGATCTGCTGAAGCATCTCACCGGAGGCACGAGCCAGGAGCGGGATTCGGGTGGTGCGGGTGGACGGCGAGCTCAGCACAGGCACACGGCGCGGGGTGCCGGGACAGCGTTTCACCGGGCTGCGCGGTCCCGGGCCGGCGTTCCGCCTGACGTCGCTTCTGCTCAGCCCGGACGTGGGCCGCCAGCGCCATGGGCGCTCCCTGCTCGGCGCATGATCGGATCGGCTGCTTGAGACAGTTCAGCCTTCGTGCGCGCGGCCGCTTCGGCGGGATCGGGCCTCCGCTCGGAACGCCGCGGCGCCGCGCATCGGCGCCCGCGGCCGGCCGCTCCCATGCGCGGGCGCAACGCGCAACGCATCAGCCCTGACAAACCCGCAGGTCCGTGCCGGGCGGCGCAGAGGCGCGCGCAGGACGCCTGCATCCACCACGAAGCAAGGAGACACTCATGACCGACGCGACGCAGATCAAGGTTCCGGCCTGGTACAGCCCGGACGAGATCCAGGACATCCAGCGCGACCTTCTGGGCTCGGCCGCGAAGGTTCTCGTCCTGTGCCTCGGCGGCAAGGGCGGTGTCGGCAAGACCACCATCGCCCTGCAGATCGCCGATCTGTGTGCCGAGGTCGGGCCGGTGCTGGCGATCGACACCGACCCGGCCAACCGGCATTTCCACACCGCGCTGATGACGCAGACCAGCCCCGGCAGCGACAATTTCGTGCCGCGCCGGCCGGGCGTGTCCTGCTGCCGGCAGCGTCTGCGTGCGGAGGACAGCACCGGACGCGTCGACCCGACCCTGTGCCAGGACATGATCGAACGCGTGGTGGACGCGCCCGAGCGCTGCGTGGTGGTCGACTTTCCGGCCGGCGACACGGAGACGACGCGGCGCTGCACCGAGATCATCGTCGAGAGCTGCCGGGAGGCCAATGTCCGCCTCTCCGTGGTGGTCGCGGCCGGCGCGGTCGATCCCACGGCCCTCGAGGTCCTCAAGGAACTCCGGCCGATGCTGATCGAGTGCGATCGGGCGATCCTCGCGAAGAACACCGCGCAGGCGACCAATTTCGACTACCTCGAAGCGTCCGATCTCGTGCGGGCTTTGCGCAAGCAGCCGAACTTCCGCGTGATCGAGATCGAGCGGATCGGCGAGCGCCTGATCGAGGCGCTGCGGGTTCAGCACATGACGTGGCAGACGCTCGCGACCGGCGCGCCGATGCGGCTGCGCGTCGAGGGGCGTCGCCTCCGCCGCAACTTCCACATGGCCTGGCGGGATGCGCTCCGGCCGTGACCAACCTCGAGCGGTTCTACCGGTCGGTCCACGGCCGCGATCTCCAGCCCTGGGAGCGCCAGCTCGCCGTGCGGATCGCGGCCGCCTTGAACACCACGACGGACGACGACTTCGTCGTCCATCTGCTGCTGGTGTATATGTCCACCAACGCCATCACCAACATGTACAATGAACTGGTGGCTGCGCGAAACGGTCTTGCCGAAGACAGCCGGGATCTCGTGCAGACGATCAAGTCCGATCTGCGCCGGAACAGGCTGCTGACCTACGGGCTGGTCGGTGTCGCCGTGGTCAGCCTTCTCGGAAGCGTCTGGATCCTCGCGACGGTACTCAGCCTCTCGCACGATGTGACGGCCGGCGAGGCCCGGCTGGCCGCCGCGCTGCAGGGCTTTGAACGACGGAGTCTGGGCGGATCGCAGCGCGGGCCCGCGCTCGACCGCTGATGCGCGGTCCGGCGGCCGCGTCAGGCCGCACTGCGGCCCGATGCGAGCCGGTCCGTCAGGGTGCCGGCGCTTTGGCGGCGAACGAGATCGTGACGAGGTCGCGGCCGGTGCTGGTCGAGAGCGTCGCCAGGAACGCCAGGAGATCCGCCCGCTCCGCCGCGGTCAGCTGAAGCGGCTTGATCGACCGGGAGCGGCTCGGACGGTCGATCCCGCCGCGGTTGTAGAGATCGATCACGGCGCTGAGGGTCGGCACGGATCCGTCGTGCATGTAGGGGCCGCGCTGGCCGATCTCCCGCAGGGTCGGCGTCTTGAAGGCGTATTGCAGAGCGAGCGACGTGGGCTTGAACCGTCCGCGGCCGATATCCGGGCCAACCCCGACCCCGATATCGTGGAACGAGTTGTCGGTGAACGACCAGCCGGAATGGCAGCTCGCACAGCCGGCCCGGCCGTTGAACAGGTCGAAGCCCCGCTTGGCCGGCTCTCCGATCGCGTCCTCCTGGCCGGCAATCCAGCGATCGAAGGGCGTCGTGCCGGTCACGATCAGGCGCTGGAAGGTCGCCAGTGCCGCCTCAAGCCGTTCCCGGGTGATCTCGGGGTCTGCGAAGGCTGTGGCGAAGGCCGCCGCGTAGCTCGGGTCGGACGAGAGCCGCGCCAGGGCGTCCGGCATCGGCAGATTCATGTTGCCCGGCGACGCCATCGGCATGGCCGCGACCGCTTCGAGCGTGCGGAACTTGCCGTCCCAGCCGAGCGGCCCGTCCTGCCAGGCGATGTTGACGAGCGTCGGCGTGCGCAGATCCATGTCGCCCTGCTGGCGCGTGGCCGCGCGGGCGCGCCCGTCGCCCCAGGCGAGATCCGGGATGTGACACGTGGCGCAGGCCCGGGTGCCGTCGCCCGACAGGATCGGATCGAAGAACAGGCGGCGGCCCAGGTCGGCCTTCGCGGCCGTGTAGGGGTTCTCGGCGGGAAACGGGATTTCGGTGGGCGCGCGGTAGGCGTCGCGCCAGCCCGCGCGGCGCGGATCGGGGCCGCTGCCGACGCCCCCGCTAACCCCGACAAATCCGAGAAGCACCGCCACCGCGGCGCCGACCTTCCACGCCATCACCAACCTCACAGGTCACGAGTAGACCCATATTCGTTGATGACCGATGAATCTCCGCAGGAAGTTTCCGGGCCTTACATGTATTTCTGTATTCAAAATCACGTAGCGGCCAAGCTTCGACGGCAAGAACGATGATGTCGGGCTATTCAAGCCGGATGGAAACGCTGTCGCTCGCGCCCGTAGAATCCAGAACCGAGATCCGCGCGAAGCCGGCACCTGTCGGGGACCACGCGGCGCGCCGCCGCGGTGTTTGCACGACGGGCTGACCATCGATCATCCAGGTGAGCGGCGGCACCCCGCCCAGGGCCTTGAGGGCGAGCGCCGGACCGTCGGCCGTGCCCTCCCCATCGTGCCCGGCCGTGCCGAGGCCGAGATCGATCCGGGCGCCGTCCGGGGGATAGGCGATCCGCAGCGCCGGCCCCGGCGCGCCGGGGACCTCGCGGCGCAGATGGCGGAGCGGCGGTGGTAGGCCGCCGGGCCCGGCCGCCAGCACGTCTCGGGGCTGGGGCACCGGCTCTGGCTCGCGGCCGAGGCGCGCGAAGGCGTCGAACAGGATCGGCGCCGCGACCGTCCGGCCGACGAGGCCCGGAACAGCGGCGCCGTCGGGCCGGCCGATCCAGACCACCACGGTCACGTGCCGGTCGAAGCCCGCCGCCCAGGCGTCCCGGTAGCCGTAGGAGGTGCCGGTCTTGTAGGCGATTCGGTTCGGCAGCGCGTTCTCCGGCGGCGGGGTGCCGCGCAGGATGTCGGCGACGTACCAGGCGGCCACGGGTTCTGCGACCCGGTGCTCGGAACCGGCCGGGGCCGTCTCGGCTCGGCGGAGGAGATCAGGCACCGTGCCGCCGCGGGCGAGCCCGGCATAGAGGCGCGCGAGATCGGTGAGCGTGATGCCGAGACCGCCGAGCGCCACCGGCAGGCCCGGCGCCGCCTCGCGCGGCAGCACGATCGCGGCGCCCGCCGCGCGCAGCCGTGCGATGAAGCGCGCGGGCCCGACCGCGTCCATGAGTTCGACCGCAGGCACGTTGAGCGAGAGCTGCAGGGCCCGACGGGCCGTGACCGTGCCCTGGAAGGTCAGGTCGAAATTTTCCGGCGCGTAGCTTGCCGAGAAGCGCGCGGGGCGATCTTCCAGCAGCGTCTCGGGATGCGCCAGCCCGTCCGCGAAGGCCATGGCGTAGACGAAGGGCTTCAGCGCGGAACCGGGAGAGCGCACCGCGAGGGTCATGTCGATCGCGCCATTCCGGGTCGAATCCAGGTAGCCCGCGCTGCCCACCTGGGCGAGAACGCGCCCATTGCTGTTGTCGAGGACGAGGATCGCGGCCGAGAGGCCCGGGCCGGCCGCGACGGCCCGCTCGGACGCGAGAGCCTCCAGCCGCTCCTGCAAACGCGCATCGATGGCGAGGCGGATCACCGGGGCGGTGTTGTCGGCCGCCACGGCCTCCTCGGCGGCGTGCGCCGCGAGCATCGGGAAGGGGCGCCGCGCCGTCGGCACCGGCTCGCTCTTGGCGGCCTCGGCCTCGGTGGCGGTGAGGATGCCCCGGGCACTGGCGATGTCGAGCACCCGATTGCGGGCGGCCCGGGCGCGGTCCGGGAAGCGGTCCGGCCGGCGGGTCTCGGGCGATTGCGGCAGGGCGACGAGGAGCGCGGCCTGGGCCGCCGTCAGCCGCACCGGCTCCCGCCCGAAATAAGCGAGGCTCGCCGCGCGCACGCCCTCGAGCGGGCCGCCGTAGGGGGCGAGGGCGAAATAGAGGTCGAGGAGGCCGGATTTCCCGAGGCGCCGCTCCAGCAGGAGCGCCCGCGCCATCTGGCGGAGCTTGGCTTCGAGCGTGCGCTCCCGGCGCGGCTCGACGAGGCGCGCCACCTGCATCGACAGGGTCGACCCGCCCGAGATGATGCGCCCATTCCTCAGCCACTGGATCGTGGCCCGCAGGGCCGCGACGGGATCGATCCCGGGATGATTCGCGAAGCGGCGATCCTCGTAGGCGACGAGCATCGCCCGATAGCGTGGATCGATCGTGTCGGCGGTGACCGGCAGGCGCCAGCGCCCGTCCGCGGTCGCGAACGGGCGCAGGAGCGTGCCGGACCGGTCGAGCACCACCGTCGACCGCGCCGAGGCGACGGCGAGATCGAGCGGCGGCAGCCCCTCCGCGTAGCGCCACAGCGCGCCCGCCCCGATGAGCCCGAGCCCCAGCGCGAACGCGAGCGTCAGGCGCGCCACGGAGCGGCGGCCACGGACCGGTCCTCCGCCCCGATCAAGCCCACCCTGCGGCACACCCCCTCCAGGTTCCGGATCCGCCTGTCTCCGGCGAAGGATTCCTCGATCCGACGCGGCGGACAAGCCCTGGACGGCTCTGGCGTTCCGACGGCTAGGCCGTGCCGACCTCGCGCAGATCCTCGAAGGCCGGGCGCTCCGGCCGGTTCATGCGCATCGGGAACAGCACCACGTTGGATGGCATGGGAACGGAAGTGGCCTCGGGTGCCATCTTGCGAGCCTTGCCGATCTTCGCCCAACGCTCGATCCGCTTAAAATACGACCGTCTGGCCAGCCAAGTCGGAATTCGCCTGCTCTTCAGCATGATCTGCCCCTCGTCGATGCGACTCGCGACGCGAAATCCAGTCCTCTGATCTGATCCCGCCGGGTGGACCGCCATGGATCGAATCGGGGCTGTATTCGTGATACGAGCGGATCCACCGAAGCGTTGCATCCCCCGTTTGAATGACGCGGCGCACGGGCGCGTCTGCGGGCCCTAGGCGGCAGCCGATTCCTTCGCCCGCTCCTGGGCCAGCTTGGTGACGGCGATCTGGTCGATCTTGCCGGTACCGAGCATCGGGATCGACTCCAGCACCACCACCTCGGCGGGGATCGCGACGTCCGAGGCGCCGCGGCCCTTGGCAAAGGTCTGGTAGGCGGCCCGGGTGGCGCCCTTCTCCTGCGTGAACAGGATCAGGCGCTCGCCCTTGCGCGGATCCGGCACCGCCGCCACCGCGCTCGGCCGATCCGGCCACAGATCTGCGGCGAGCGACTCGATGCCGGCGAGCGATACCATCTCGCCCGCGATCTTAGCGAAGCGCTTGGCCCGCCCCTTGATCGTCACGAAGCCCATGGCGTCGATCGCCACGATGTCGCCGGTGTCGTGCCAGCCCTCCGGCGGCGGCTCCAGGACGCCGGGCTTCTCGGCGCGCAGATAGCCCAGCATGATGTTGGGGCCGCGCAACGACAGGCGACCGCCCTCCTCGATCCCCGTCACCGGCTCCAGGCGGGTCTCGATCCCAGGCAGGATCCGCCCGACCGTGCCGAAGCGGTTGAACATCGGCGTGTTGAGCGCCACCACCGGTCCGCACTCGGTGACGCCGTAGCCTTCGAGGATGCGCAGGCCGAACTTCTCCGCCCAGGTCCTGCGGGTCGTCTCCTTCACGGCCTCGGCGCCGGCCACGACGTAGCGGAGCGAGCGCAGGTCGTAGGAATGGGCTGCGCGGGCGTAGCCCGTCAGGAACGTATCGGTCCCGAACAGCACCGTGCTGTTCGAGCCGTAGATGAGCTCCGGCACGATCCGGTAATGCAGCGGCGACGGGTAGAGGTAGACCGGCACGCCCGAGACCAGCGGAAGGACCAGCCCGGCCGTCAGGCCGAAGGCGTGGAAGACCGGCAGCACGTTGAACACCTTGTCCATCGGCCCGAAGTCGATCCGGGCTGCCACCTGCGCCACGTTGGCGAGCATGCAGCGGTTGGCGAGCACCACGCCCTTCGGCGTGCCCTCGCTGCCCGACGTGAACAGCACCGCGCCCGGATCCTCGCCGGAGCGCGCAACCAGGGGCCGGCGGGAAGCCAGCAGGCCCCGGATCTTGTCGGCCTTGGTGATGCCGGCCCGCACGTCCTCCAAGTAGATCAGCTCCACCGAGCCGCGGATCGCCTCGACGAGCGGGCCGAGCCGGCCCTTGTCGATGAAGGCGCGGGAGGTCAGGATCCGGTTCACCTCGGCCGCCTTGCAGGCGGAGAGGACGTTGGCGGGTCCGGCGGAAAAATTGATCATCGCCGGCACGCGGCCCGCTGAGGCGAGGGCGAACAGCGTCACCGCGGCGCCGTTGGCGTTCGGCAACATCACGCCGATCCGGCCGCCCTCCGGGGCCAGCGGCATGAGCTTGCGGCCGAGGATGTTGGCGCCCATCACGAGACGGCCGTAGGTGAGCCGCCCGCCGACCGGATCCTCCAGGGCGTTGCGGCGCCAGCCATGGCGCTCGCCCGCGTCGATCAGCGCCGCCATCAGGCCGCGGTCCGTATCGGTGGTGCGAAACACCAGGTCCGACATGATCCCGTAGAGGGCTGCGCCCGCCGCCTGCCGCCGGGCCTTGCCCTTCAGCGCGGGATCCACCGTCAGGCGCACCGGCGGCATCACCGTCACGGTCACCTTGGGCCACCAGCGGCGGCGCACCTGCCCGCGCGACAGGCGCGAGAAGACGGTGCGCTCCAGGCCGTCGAGCTTCACCGGCACCACCATCGCGCCCGACTTGTCGGCGATCAGCCCGGCGCCGTCATAGACCTTCATCAGGCTGCCGGTGACGGTCAGCCGGCCTTCGGGGAAGATGATCAGGGTCTCGCCGCCCTTGACCGCGTTGATCAGCGTCCGGGTGGCGAGGGGGCGCGTCGGGTCGAGCGGCATCGCCTTGGTGACGCGCAGGAACGGCCGCACCCACCAGCGTTGGGCAATGCCGCTGTCGATGGCGAAGACCGGCTCCTGCTCCAAGAGGGACAGGGCCAGCGGCGCGTCGAGGAACGACACGTGGTTGAGGGCGACGATGCAGTTCGGCCCGGCCGCCGCGATGTTGTCGAAGCCGCGGACTTCCAGACGGTAAAACGCCCGGAACAGGATCGACAGGGCGTCGCGGAACGGGCTGGTCGGCAGGGTCGCGAACACGATGGCGCCGACGATCAGGTTCAGCACCGCCACCACGGCGAGCAGGCTCGCGATCGACAATCCCGCACCCTGCAGCGCTGCCAGCGCCAGGGTGCCGGCCACCATGAAGGCCGCCGTCATGACGTTGACGGCGCCGATGATCCGGGCGCGCATCGCCTTCTCGGCCCAGGCCTGCACGGCCGCGAAGGACGGGACGATGTAGAGACCGCCGGCAATCGCGAGCCCGAGGAAGTCGATTCCGGTGCGCAGGCCGTGGCCGGTCTGGAGGAAGGCAAGCGGGCCGATCGCCTCGTTCGGCGGCGCAGGCAGGTGGCCGATCGTCCACGCGAGGTCGAGGCCGAACAGGCCCATCAGCACCGCGCCGACCGGCGTCGGCAGCAGCACGATCCGGCCGCTGGCGAGCCACGAGGCCAGTCCCGAGCCCAGCGCGATACCGATGGAGAAGAGGGCCAGCAGCAGCGTGATCACGGTCTCGGTGCCGTTGAAGGCGCCGCGCACCAGCACGGGCAGCAGCGACAGCACCACCACGCCGACCAGCCAGAACCAACTCACCGTCAGCGAGCCGCGCCACAGGCGTGTGTCGGCCCAGAGGTCGCGCAGCAGCGCGTAGGTCGAGCGCGCGACGTTCGGGTCGACGCGCAGGTCCGGCGCCCCCTCCCCGGTCGCCGGGATCATCCGGGCCGAGAGCCAGCACAGGATGGCGAAGCCCATCACCAGAACGCCGAACAGGAGCCCGGAACCGCCCATCGCGGAGGCGGCCCCGGCCGCGATCGTCCCGAGCAGGATCGCCAGGAAGGTCGCGGCCTCGACCAGGGCGTTGCCGGCGGGCAATTCCTCGCGCTTCAAGTGATCCGGCAGGATCCCGTACTTGATCGGGCCGAACAGGGCCGCGATCGTCCCGAACAGGCCGAGCGCCACGAACAGCACCGGCACCGAATGCAGCAGGAAGCCGAGCACCGCGGTGCCGGCCGCGAAGATCTCGGCGAATTTCAGCCGCCTGGCCATCAGCGCCTTGTCGTACCGGTCGGCCCACTGGCCGCCGAGACCCGACAGGATGAAGAACGGCCCGATGAAGACGGCGCTCGCCAGGGTGACCAGGACGTCGGCGTTGGCGTCTGCCTGGCCGCCGATCCCGAACAGGATCAGGAAGGCGAGCGCGTTCTTGAGGAAATTGTCGTTGAACGCGGAGAAGAACTGGCACCAGAACAGCGGCGCGAAGCGCCGCGCAGTCATCAGGGTACGGAACATGGCGATCTCTCGGTTCCGAACCTGACTGGCCTACCAGATACGTCCAGGTCAAATCGGCCCGGTGAGAGCGCACAGCAATTGTGGCCGCACGGAATGCTCGTCGTGCGGACCGGCACCTCTGAAGATCAGGCCCGCCGCAGCGCAGCCGCCCTCAAGCCTTCCAGACGATGCGCTCCTTCCGGCGGGAGCGGAACCCGAGGCGCCGCTCAATCGCGGCGCGCAGGGAGGCGCCGAGATCGTAGGATCGGTCGACATGGGCCACCAGCGTGGCAGCCACGAGAAGGAGCGCACCGGCCGCGCAGGCCGGTACGAGCAGCAGGAACGTCAGCACCATCCCGACAGCCGTCCGCTCCCCGAGGGAAGCTTGCGGCCAGGGATCGATCGGCAGGGAGAAGCGTCGTCCATGATGCATGGCTTCGACCCTCGACGCCCGCATGGGGCGGTACAGGCAGTCAACAGCGCTCTTCGGCAGTCGTTGCGTAGTGGAGCCACAAATCGGCGCGGCCGTGACGATTCGGCATGTTGAAGCGACGCAACTGCGGTGCCCGACCGGTGTTGCCGGATCGAACGTTCGGCGTCGCATGAGGTGGATATGGCACGGGTGGCAGTCGTTACCGGGGGCACTGCCGGGATCGGTCTCGCGACTGCCCATCGGCTCGCCGCGCGTGGTTGGTCGGTGGCAGTCGTCGCGCGCGACGAGGGCCGGCTCGCCGCAGTGGAACGGGCCCTGGCCGCCTACGGCCAGCCGGTCCTGGCGATCAGCGCCGATGTCGCCGATTCGCAGGCTGTCGATGCGGCCGCCGAGCGCGTGGAACGGGAACTCGGCCCGATTCGCGCCTGGGTCAACAACGCGATGTCGACCATCGTGAACCCGGCCGACCAGATCACGCCGGACGAGTATCGGCGGGTGACCGAGACCACCTATCTCAGCCAAGTCTACGGGACGCTCGCCGCCCTGCGCTTCATGAAGCGGCGCAACCGCGGCGCGATCATCCAGGTCTCGTCCGGCCTCGCGATCCGCGCCGCGCCGCTGCAGGCGCCCTATTGCGCGGCGAAGTTCGCGGTCTCGGGCTTCACCGACGCCCTGCGCTGCGAATTGCTCCACGACCGGGTCGATGTCAGCCTCAGCGTCGTCTACCTGCCGGCGGTCAACACGCCCCAGTTCAATTGGGCGCGCAACCGCACCGGGCACCGGCAATACGCGCCGGATCCGGTGTTCGATCCGCGGCTCTGCGCCGAGGCGATCCTGTATGCGGTCGAGCACCCGCGCCGGGAGGTCTGGGTCGGGCGCTCGTCGATGATGATGGCTGCCGCCCAGGCGCTGGCGCCGGCGCTCGCCGACCGCAAGGCCGCCTCCATGTGGTCGGCGCAGCTCTCCGACGAGACCATCCCCGAGATGGACGGCAACCTCTACGAAGCCGTGCCCGGCCCCGTCGGGATCGACGGGCGGTTCATCGGCCGGACGAAGGCCGGCCGGGCCGAGTTCGTCACGAGCCGCACCCGGGATCTCGTGGTCGGCGGTCTGGCCGGGCTGGCCCTGATCGGGCTCGCCGGCACCGTCCACGCCGCGCGCTCGGCGCGTCGGCTGCCGGGGCGGACGTGACGGCTGCGCCTTTACGCGCCGCCTGTTAAGCCCGTTCAAATCGATAGGCCTACCGTCGTCTTTGCGAGCGGGGCGAAGCAATCCAGTCGCGCCACGATGTTCGAGGTCGCGCTGCCCTGGGTCGCTTCGCTACCCGCGCGATGACGGAGAAGGCGACGTCAACTGGGGCCGTATTCAGTGCACCGCCCCGAGGAAGGTTCGAGACGATGCCCGGTTATCTCCCCTTCGCGGGCGCCCTGAAGCTGCCCGCCTACACCTGCGACAATTGCGGGTTCTGGCAGCGCCACTTCGAGACGCCGGCCGCCTGCCCGATGTGCCTCGATGCCCGTCACGTGGTGCCGCAGGACGGCTGGCGGTTCCGCACCGCCCGGGAGGCGCAGGACGCCTTCCCGTGTCACTGGCAGGAGCTGGAGCCGGGCGTGTGGCGCTTCTGGAACGAGCCGGTCTCGGGCATCGGCCCCTCCGCCTACCTGATCCAGACCGAGAGCGGGAATATGGGTTTCGAGGGGTGCCCGGTCTTCAGCGAGGCCGCCCTCGACCAGATCGCCCGGCTGGGCGGCATGGCGGTGCTCTCGGCCTCTCACCCACATTCCTACGGGGCGCTGACGCAGCTCCAGGATCGTTTCGACCCGGAACTATGCCTGCCGGCCGCCGACTTCACTTGGAGCGCCGCGCTGCAGGTGAGCTGGCCCTACGACGACTTCCTCGAGCCCCTGCCGGGCCTGGAGCTGCACCGCACCGCCGGGCATTTCGACGGCCACGCCGTCCTCTACGACCGGTCGCGTAAGATCTGCTTCTGCGGCGACGCGCTGAAGTTCGAGCTCGACCCGGCGGATTTTCGGCGGGCGACCACGATCTCGGCCCACAAGGCGTTCGTGCGCGGGGTGCCGCTCACGCCGAGCGAGCTGCGCCGCTATCGCGACGTGTTCGAGCGCCTCGACTTCGTCCAGACCTGGACGCCGTTCGAGCCGGCGCGCAATTGCGGGCGTCCGGAGGTGCTGGCGCTCCTCGACCAGCTGATGAGCGGCCGGTCGCACGCTGCCCCCGTGCCGCTCGATGGGCTGCGGGTTTAGGGGCGTCAGGACGCGGTCACGGATCGGCGGCTCGAGCTGTCCGTCCGTCGTTCCAGGGTGCCTCGGGCGAGCCTGGAACCCAGAGCCGCCGACGGAGCAAGGCCTTCTAGCGGATCCGCGTCCGGATTCCGGGCTCCGCTCCGCGGCCCCGGAATCACGGTCGGGAGTGGCAGAGCTGCCGTCTTGCGCGCCGACCGCCCTCGGTGGCGCGAGCGCGGATCGCAGGCGTGTCACGACCGCACGTGAGCATCAGCGTGGCCGATGGAGCGGATCGTTCTCCAGGCGGATCGGCTGGCCGTGGGGCGTCGCCGCGGCGGCCCGCAGGAACGCCTCGGTCCGCGCGGCAACGCTCTCCGATCCGGCCACGCCGCGCTCGGCCAGGATCGTCTCCAGCGTCGCCAGCCACGCGCCGTAATCGGCCGTGCGTTCGGGGGCGTCGGCGGGTCGGATCTCCCGGCCGATCCGGTCCGCCCATTCCGCCCACGTGAACAGCCCGGCCTCCTGGAGAGAGACCACCAGGGCGAAGACCTGCGCCTCCCAGGGCGCCGCGAAGTTGCTCGGAGACGGTTCGGTCACGCGGGGTCCAGGTAGGGTTCGAAGGCCGCCACGGTGACGACGCCGCCCGGGTCGCCGCTCTCACCCCAAAGATCCTGTGCGGTGAAGGCGACCGTGTAGAGCCAGGTCGGGTTCTCGCCCGCCCGATAGGCGTTGGTGTCGGGAAAGACGAAGACCCCGTCGACACGCAGGATCCGGCCGCGCTTGCCGCGCACGTAGCGCGGCAGCCGCGTATGGCCGGTCGGGTGGATGTTGCGCGCCAGGACCGTGTCGCCGACCGCGAAGCGGGCGGGGGCATCGGCGGCGCGGCTGCTCGGGAAGCCGGCCCGGAAGCATTCCTCCAGGCCCTCGCCGGCCAGGATGCGGGCGACGGGCTTGGCCGGCTCCGCGGATCGGCCGGCTGCGATCTCGGCCGGCGTCGCGAGGCCGGTCGCCACGACCTGCTTCTCCAGGGCTTTCAGCCAGATCTCGTAGTAGCTCGACGCGAGGTATTCGGCCGGCGGGAGGGACTCGCGGTTGGCACGGCTGCCGTCGAGGTTCCAGGCACCGGTGTAGCCCATGGCCATCGCCAGCGCGAAGACGCGCCGCTCCCACGCGGCATGGAAGACCGGCTCGTCCGGCTCCGGCACCACCGGCCCGAAACCATGCGCGCCGCCGAGATCCTGGGCGCCATTCATACCGGCATCTCCACGGGCGCTGCCGCGATGCCCGTGGGCAGGCCCGTACCGATCATGGAATCGCGGGTGACGAGGGCGGCCAGCGCCTCCTCGGAGAATCCCTCGGTCTGCGCGGGCCGCATCGGCAGGACCATGTAGCGGGTCTCTGCGGTCGAATCCCAGACGGTGATCCGGGTGGTTTCGGGCAGCGTCACCCCGAACTCGGCCAGCACGCCGCGCGGATCGATCACCGCCCGGGCCCGATAGGGCGGCGCCTTGTACCAGACCGGCGGCAGGCCGAGCACCGGCCAGGGGTAGCAGGAGCACAGCGTGCAGACGACGAGGTTGTGGGTCTCGGGCGTGTTCTCGACAACCACCATGTGCTCGCCGCCGCGACCACCGATGTCGAGCTCCGCGATGGCCGGCGTGGCGTCTGCCAGGAGGCGCGCCCGGTAATCCGGATCCACCCAGGCCCGGGCCACCACGCGGGCGCCCGCATGCGGACCGACCTTGGTCTCGTAGAGTTCGACCAGGGCATCGAGGGCCGCCGGGTCGATATAGCCCTTCTCGGTGAGCAGGGATTCGAGCGCCCGCACCCGCGCCTCCACGGGGGCCAGGTCGCTACCATGATCGTGATCGTGATCGTGATGCGCGTGATCGTGGCTCATCCCGCTCTCTTCCCCGCGCTCCAAGGCCGATGTCCAGCCGGATCAGCGCGCATCGGCGGCCATCCTGAGCCGCAGGATATACCAAACGGCAAGGCAGCGAACACCTTGCGCAAACAACCCGATTTCGTCGGGAGCGTTTGGTATCGGTTCAGAATTATGCAGGTACCGACGTTAGATCGATTCCAGTATACCAGCTGGAGAGGGTTCAGGGTACGGCCATGATGGATGACGCCGCGAAGCCGACAGCCGAGCCGGGGCATGAGCGGAGCGCGGGCGCTTATGCGACGATCCTCGGCCAGCATCTCGCCATGCCGATCCGCGACTATTTCAAGGTCGTCGAGCTGGAACCGCTGCCCGCGCAGCTTGTCACGCTGGTGACGCGCTTCGAGGCGGCGGTCGCGGCGCATGGCCAGAGCGTGGCCTTCGATTTCCGAACCGACATCATCAAGGCGCTTCCGGCCCTGCGCACCTTCGCGCTGTCGCTGGTCGGAGATGTGAGCCGCGCCGACGATCTCGTGCAGGAAACCTTCGTCAAGGCCTGGGCCAACCAAACGCGGTTCAGGCCCGGCACGAACTTCACCGCGTGGCTGTTCACCATCCTGCGCAACCAGTTCTACTCGGAGCTGCGCAAGCACCGGCGCGAGGTCGAGGACGTGGACGGGACGCATGCCGGCCAGATGACCAGCCCGTCCGACCAGGAAGATGCCAGCACGCTCAAGGTGGTCTGGGAGCGCCTCGGCGGCCTGCCGGCAGCGCAGCGGCAGGCCCTCCTGCTGGTCGGCGCCGAGGGGCACACCTACGAGGAGGCCGCGAACTTGCTCGGCTGCCAGGTGGGCACCGTGAAGAGCCGGGTCAGCCGCGCGCGTTCCTCGCTGCTCGACACCCTCGGCGTCGTGGTCGCCGGGCAGGTCCCGTCGCCGTGACGGCCTCCTGCCGCCGGATCGGGTGGTCCGGCCGGCGGCTCCCACAGGGCGACCCGGCGCGGTGTCGGCGGGCGCGCGACACACGCTGCGATGGAATCGTTCCGCCGCGTTTCGGCTTAATTTCACTTTAAGGTTGAGACATCTACAGCGTTCTATCAGCTGCGCTGGGACCGTACTGATATTCGCGCCCGTTCCCGCTTGCTTGGCGAATGAATACCCTAAAGAACCTCAAGCTCACCAGCAAACTGGCGATCCCGGTTGCGATCCTGATCGCCGTCTCGCTCGGGATGGTTCTGCTGGCGCGATCCAATCTGAGCACGCTGGACGCGATCACCCGCGCCACGGTCGAGGTCAGTGCCGGGCGCGTCATTCGCGTCCAGCAACTCGCCTTCGCCATCGACGAGACGACGATCCGCGACAAGAACGCGATCATCGAGACGGATCCCAGCGTGCTCGCCCGGCAGGCCCAGCAGTTCGAGGCTGACAAGACCCGCGCCCTGACGCTGGCCGACGAGCTGATCGCGCTCTCCAGCTCACCGGAGCGCCGCGCCATCAACGCGGCGATCAAGTCTCAGCTCGTGACGTATCTCGCCTCGGTCGAGAAGGGCATGGGGTACGGCCTGGCGGGCGATAAGCAGATGGCCGCCAAGATCTCCGGGAGCGCGAGCCGCGACGTCCGGCTGAAGCTGATCGACGAGCTCAACGGGCGCATCGCCGAGAACCAGCGGGACCTGAAGGCCGCGCAGGAGCGTGCCTCCGAGATCGCCGCCTCGGCCACGACGACGCTCACGGTCCTGGCGGCCGTCGGCCTGCTGGCCGCGACCGGTCTGCTCGCCGCGATCGCCGTCTTCGGGGTGGCGCGTCCGCTGAACGCGATGGCGGCCGATATGGGCCGCTTGGCGGCCGGTGAGCTGGACGTGTCGGTCGTCGGGACCGAGCGCCGGGACGAGGTCGGCTCCCTGGCCCGCTCACTGCAGGTGTTCCGGGAGAACGCCGTGGAGGCGCGTGCCCTGGCGGTCGCCCAGGAGGCTGAGAACCAAGCCAAGATGCGCCGCGCCAATGTGCTCGACGATCTGACCCGGAGCTTCGAGCGCAGCGTCTCCGTGCTGACCCAAAGCCTGGCGGGGGCGGCCACCGAGATGGAGGCCACCGCGCGGGCGATGACCGCCACCGCCGACGAGACCACGGACCAGAGTGTCTCGGCGGCCGGCGCGGCCCAGCAGACCTCGGCCAACGTGCAGACGGTAGCGGCGGCCAGCGAAGAGATGTCGGCCTCGGTCGCCGAGATCGTCCATCAGGTGAGCCACGCGTCGCGGATCGCCGGCGAGGCTGTCGAGACGGCGCGCCGGACCGACGCGACCGTGCAGAGGCTGACCGGCACGGCCGAGCGCATCAGCACGGCCGTCTCGCTGATCACCGACATCGCCAGCCAGACCAACCTCCTCGCGCTCAATGCCACGATCGAGGCGGCGCGGGCCGGCGAGGCCGGCCGCGGCTTCGCGGTGGTTGCCGCCGAGGTCAAGGAACTGGCCGGTCAGACCGGTCGGGCCACCGGTGAGATCGGCGAGCGCATCGCGGAGATCCAGTCCGCCACGCGGGAGGCTGTCGCCGACATCCAGCAGATTGCCCGCGTGATCGGCGACATGTCCGCCTACGCGGCGAGCATCGCTGCCGCCATGGAGGAGCAGGGCGCGGCGACCCAGGAGATCACCCGCAATGTTCAGGAAGCCGCCCGCGGCACCGAGCAGGTCACCCACAATATCGGCGCGGTCCGGTCGGGGGCCGGCCAGACGAGCGCGGCCGCCACGCAGGTCCTCAGCTCGGCGCAGGAGCTGGCCCGGCATTCGGAGAGCCTCACCCACGAGGTCTCCGCGTTCCTGGCCGGCGTGAAGGCGGCCTGATCCAGCCTATCGCTCGTTCGAGGCCCGCCCGGCCAATGCCGCGGCGGGCCTCGTCGTTGCAGGGGCTGCGTTCCCGTGACGGCCCGAGACGCAGGCCGACCCGGCGCCGGGCCGAGCCGGCGGCCAGGCTGTGTCGTTACAAAACGTTACCTTTCGGGCTGGACCGCAAAACCGCAGCAAATCCCCGGCGCGATGGTCCTGCGGTGGCGCCGCAGAAGCCGCCCGCCCCAATGCGGGTTCGCAGACGGTCGTCCGGAGAAGATGTCCGATGAAGAAGCCCATGCTCGCCCTGATCGGCCTCGTCGCGTTCTCAGCCACCCTGGGTTCAGCCACGGCACCCGCCTCCGCGCTGGGCGCCTGCGGTCCGAACGGCCACCGCAATGCCTGGGGCCGCTGCGTGTGGGGCGGGCAGAACCAGGCATGGTGCCTGCGCCATCGCGGCCATGTCGCGGGCTACGGTCCCTATGGAACGCGGTGGTGCCGCTGATCGGGGACGCGCTCTCGCGCGGGGAGCCACCGGCGGTCGCGTCACCGGGCAGGCTCTGAAAAGGCCGGATGCCGATGGCTCTCAGCCATGCATCCGGTCGTTCGAGGCCAGCGGGGCAAGTCGGTGCGGCTGCGCCCACGGATTGCTGAGCTGCGCGCGGTGTGACCGGCGCGACCAGGCAGCCCTCAATCGGTCAGTGGCCGGGCCTCCTCCGGCAGCATGATCGGGATGCCGTCGCGGATCGGGTAGGCGAGCTTCGCCGAGCGGCTGATCAGCTCCTGCCGGGCAGAATCATATTCCAGCGTGCCCTTGGTCAGAGGGCAGACCAGGATCTCCAAAAGCTTCGGGTCGACGCGGGTCGCCTCGACGGCGGTGGTGAGGTCGTTGGACATCAAGGGTGCAACCTATTGCATCGGCGATTCGGGGCTCGAGCCGCGAACCAGTTCCATCTGCGTGACCGCGATCAGGATCTCGGCCCGTGTCTTCAGGTCGGGGGCCTCCAGCATCGCCTGCTTCTCGCGGACGCCGAACGGGCTCATCATGCACAGGGCGTTAACCAGCGCCTCGTCGGGCGCCTCGTCGATCCCGGCCCAGTCCACCTTGAGGTCGTTCGAGTCCACGAAGTCGCGCAGCGCCTTGAGGACACCCTCGCGGTCGACAAGCTCCTCGCCCGCCCGCGGCTCGAAGTCCACCGCGAAGGCGTCATAGGAGACGTGGCAGCGCCGATAGGGCCCGACCGAGGCAATCTCGCTCTCGACCCGGAACCGGCTGATACCGGTCAGCGAGATCAGATAGCGGCCGTCGCCGGTCTCCGCATATTGCGTCACCCGGCCCGCGCAGCCGACCCGGTAGAGCTTCGGGTTCGCCGCTGCCCCCGGGCTTTCGGGATCGGGCTGGATTATGCCGATGATCCGGTCGGTGCGCATCGCGTCGTCGACCATCGCCAGGTAGCGCGGCTCGAAGATGTTCAGCGGCATCTGCCCGCGTGGGAGCAGGAGCGCCCCCGACAGGGGGAAGACCGGGATCACGGCCGGACAGTCCGCGGGGCCCTTGTAGCTCGCATGGGTGCTCATGGCGCCTCCCAGAGGGACCGAAGGGTGGGCCGGCGCCCGAGCCGGCGCCTCACGAGAACAGAAGCGCCGAGAGCTTGCGCCGACCGCGGATCGTGTCCGGGTCCATCACGCCCCAAGCCTCGAAGAACTGCAGCAGCTGCCTGCGCGCGCCGTCCTCGTTCCAGTCCTTATCGCGCTTGCGCAGCTCGATCAGGTGGTCGACGGCCTGGCCACGCTCGCCCCGCGCCGCGAGGCCGAGCGCGAGATCGAACCGGGCTTGATGCGCATCCGGATCAGCCTCCACGTCCCGTTGCAGACCCGCAAGATCGCCCAGCGCGGCGGCCTGCTCGGCGAGCTCGAGGGCGGCGCGGACGCCGGCCAGCGCCGGATCGCCGGCCTTCGCCTCCGGGACCATCGCCAGCACACGCTTGGCGTTCTCGATCTCGCCCGCATCCAGCTGCATCTTGGCAAGGCCAGCCAGCGCCGTGACGTTGTCGGGCTGCTGCTCGAGCACGGCGGCGTAGATCTCGGCGGCGCCCGCGAGGTCGCCCTCCTCGATCAGGACGGCGGCGTCCGCGAGCGCCGCCTCGACCGGATCCTGCACCGGGCCGGCCACGCGCCCGATCAACTCCTTGATCTGGCTCTCGGGCACCGCGCCCATGAAGCCGTCGACCGGCTGGCCCTTCTGGAAGACGATCACCGCCGGGATCGACTGGATGCCGAGCTGGCCCGCAATCGAGGTATGCTCGTCGATGTTCATCTTGACCAGGGCGACAGCCCCGGCAGCCTCCCGGACAACCTTCTCCAGCACCGGGGTCAGCTGCTTGCACGGCCCGCACCAGGGTGCCCAGAAATCGACAAGCACCGGTCGGTGCATCGACTCGGCGATCACGTCCTGGCGGAAGCCCGCGGTCGTGGTGTCCTTGATCAGGGAGCCGGTATCGCCGGCCGGGACGCCGCCCCCGGCGAGGGTGTCGTTGAGCATCGGTCTCGCTTCGGAACCTTTTTCGTGAAGGGCCTTAAATGGGGCTTCCCAGGCCGTCTGACCAGTCCGGACGCCGTCGGCTCAGCGGGCTGGTGCGGGACCGGGCGCCCCGGCCGCCGCCTTGGCGGCCGTCACGAATGTTCCCGCGAAAGCGCGGCCGTCGGCGGCGTTGGCGTCGCAGGTGATGGCCGTGCGGCCGGGTTCCGGCGTGGAGAAGCGGCAGGCGCCGATCGCCAGGGTGGGTCCGGCATCCTTGCCGATCATCACGACATTGATCGGCTGGAGCGGATCGGTCTCTTCGGTAGCCTCCTGCTGGGCGCCATTGCCGCTGAAGCTGAGCGTCTGACCGTCGGAGGTGGTGAAGTCGAAGCTCGTACGGTTCCGGCTCACCGCGTTCATCAGGACGTTGCTGCAGGATTGGCTCAGGTCCTGCGTGCCGATCACCAGCCTCTCGCAGGTGCCTTCCAGCCGTAACGCCGCCTGGGCCCGCGCCGCGGACGGCAGGCCGAGAAGGGCGCAGAGCAGGGCGAGACGCAGGCTGTTGATCATGGCGTGTCGGGCATCCTCCGGTTGAGAGCCGAACTTAGGCGCGCCATGACGGCCGTCGAGGGGCGCGGCACATCGTCCGGCCTCGGATCGCCCGCAAACTGCTGAACATGCCCTCCCCCATCTTCGTGCGCGGAGCGCGGCAATCCAGCGGCGGCACGCTCGCCGAGGTCCCCCCGCCACCCCGGCTTGCTCCGCTCGCAATGACGCGGGGCGAGCCAAGCCGGTTTCAGAAGCCCGCTACGCGCCGAAGCGCAGGCCACGGTCGTTCGGGGCCGAGAAGTCCAGATCCGGTCCGAGCGGTACGATGCCGGTCGGATTGATGGTTGGATGGCTCTCGTAATAGTGCCGCTTGATATGGGTCAGGTTCACGGTCGGCGCGACGCCCGGAAGGGCGTAGTGGTCGCGCAGGTAATTCGACAGGTTCGGATAATCCGCGATCCGGCGCTTGTTGCACTTGAAGTGGCCGACATAGACCGCGTCGAACCGCACCAGAGTGGTGAACAGACGGATATCCGCCTCGGTCAGCCGGTCGCCGCAAAGGTAGCGGTTCCGGCCGAGCCGCTCCTCCAGGGCATCGAGTTCCGCGAACAGAGCCTCGAAGGCGTTCGCGTAGGCGTCCTGCGCGGTGGCGAATCCCGCCTTGTAGACGCCGTTGTTCACGCGGTCGTAGACGCGGGCGTTCACCGCATCGATTTCGGCGCGCAGGTCTTCGGGGTAGAGATCCGGCCCGGTGCCGCCGAAGGCATCGTTCAGCATCCGCAGGATTTCGGCGGATTCGTTCGACACGATGGTCGCGCGCTGCCGGTCCCACAGCACCGGCACGGTCACGCGGCCGGTATAGGATGAGTCCGCCGCACGATAGACCTCGTAGAGGCGCCTGGCGCCGTGGATCGGGTCCGGCGTCGCGCCGGGCGTATCGCCGAACACCCAGCCCTCCGCGCCCATATGCGGATCGACAACCGAGACGGTGACCGCCGTCTCCAGACCTTTGAGGGCACGCCCGATCAGCGTGCGGTGAGCCCAGGGGCAGGCCAGCGAGACGTAGAGGTGGTAGCGGCCCGGCTCGGCGCGGAAGCCGCCCTCGCCCGACGGTCCCGGTGCCCCGTCTGCCGTGACCCAGTTGCGGAAGGCCGAGGCCTTGCGCTCGAAGCGCCCGCCCGTCGCGGCGGTGTCGTACCATTGGTCGCGCCAGACGCCGTCTACGAGGAGACCCATCGCCGTATCCCGTTCCCAGTAAGACTCCGAACGAGATGGGCACGGTACGGCGCGCGGACAGTCGGCCGGAGACATTCTTGCGGCCCCGTGTCTCCGGCGCGCGGGACGGTCGTTCCCGGCCGCCTGCGAATTCACTGCAAGGCAGGTTTGCGCGCGGCCTTCTGTTGCAGTGCAGCAAAATCCGGCATGTCTCGGGGCGCTCGCCCGCTGGATGTCCGAAGGACGGCCCGATTTCGGCGGGACATTGAACGGAGGTGGTGTGATGTCGTTCGCGCTGGTGCCCGTCGCCGAGGCGGCCCTGTTCACGTTCGGGTGCCTGGTGATCCATGCCCTGCGACGCCACGCGGACGTGGTCACGGCGACGCTCGCGTGCCTCGCGACCCTCTTGGTGCTGATGATCGGGATCGCCTACGCGCCGGAATCCTTCGCCCAGTATCAGGCAGCGAGCATCAACGACTTCACCCGTATGGATCCGGCGATCTACTGAAGCGCGGACGCGCTTCGCTTCCCAGGGAGGCCCTCCTTCTGGATCCGCGCGAGGCGGCCTCCAGTCCCACGCTGGCCCGCGACCGCGACGTCATAGTCGTCTTTCGGCAGCCTGGTCAGGAAGCGTTCGGCCAGCTCGAAGAGCAGGATGTCGGGCCGGACACGCTCGATATAGGCCCAGTCGAGGCTCGAGGACCAGACGAAGTGGACCTCGTGAAAGCTCTCGGCGAGCAGCCCCGTCAGCAGGAACGGGTCGAAATGCGCGCAGGAATCGCCGAAGAGCACGAGGCGGCGCGGATCGGCGGTCGGCGCCGCGTTCCGGTATATGACATGCGCGCCGACATGCACCTCCCGGTCGCGCCCCTCTGCCTCGTAGGCAGCGAGATAGGCTCCGGTCTCGACCCGTTCGGCATCGCGCTGCAGCATGAACCGCTCGACCCGCTCCCGCGGCCGTTCGGCGAGCTTCTCGCCGAGATCCATGAGCTGGTCCGAGACGGTGCCGGGGCGCGTGCCGATATCGGCGGGCGGGATGGCCCCGAGCGCCCGCATGATCGCGCGATAGGCCAGCAGGCATCCCTGCGCCGTCCAGTGCGTGTCGGTGCGCAGGTAGAGCGGCTCAGGCCCGTTCCGGGCCGCGCGCAGCGGGGCCAGAAGGTCGAGATAGGCCGGGTGACGCGCGAGGTATCGCGCCAGACGCCGAGTCGAAGCTTTGGCGGGCGCGTAGCGCAGGCCGTCGGTCTTGTCGTCGTAGACTGACAGCTTCTCCGGGACGATCACGTGGAGGCAGCGGATGCCGAGGCTCTCCGCCCGCCGCGCCCGCGCCCGGATCAGCCGCACCCAGCCCCGGAGCAGCAGCCAGTGCCGCAGGCCGCCCCGATACCGGTCCAGGACGCGGTTGGTGCCGCCGGTGAGAAACAACCAGCCGTCGCGGCCGACATGTACGCTCTCTCTGCCTGCAGACATGGCGGTGCTTTAGCCGCACCGGGACCGGGCGACTAGGCCGGACCCGGCACGGCAGCCCATGCGTTCGCCGGGGATGCCGCCCTCGTCCGCTCTCGCGCTCGACCCGACGACCCGCCCCCGGCCCGCCCGCCTGTGGCGCCCGCGCCGGGTGCTGGTGACGCCGGCGGCGCTGGAGCACGCGCACGGGCGGGCCATGCTGGCCCGGGCCGAGGCGGTGGGCCTTCCGGTGGAGCGCCTGACGGCGAACCGCCTCCCGAGCCCGTGCGAGCCGGATCCGCGCCGGGCCTACGCGGCCGCCAAGGCGACGCTCGCGCTGACGGTGGCACCGCCGACCAAGCTGCGGCTGCAGCCGATCCCGCCCTCGGCCGACTGGCGCTTCGACCTCGCGGAGGGCTGCCCGGCCCATTGCCAGTACTGCTACCTCGCGGGCTCGCTCCAGGGACCGCCGGTCACGCGCGCCTACGCCAATCTCGACGCGATCCTGGGCAACCTCGCCGCCTATGTCGGGCGCGGGGCGGTCACCTCGGCCTCCCCCGAGCGGGCTCACGAGGGCACCACCTTCGAGGCCTCCTGCTACACCGACCCGCTCGGCATCGAGCACCTCACCGGCTCGCTCTCGGAAGCGATCCGGCATTTCGGTGCCTGGGACGCCCCGGTGCAGCTGCGCTTCACCACCAAGTTCGCCGCGGTCGCCCCGCTCCTCGACCTGCCGCACAACCGGCGCACCCGCATCCGCTTCTCGGTGAATGCCCGCGCCGCCGCGCATTACGAGGGCGGCACCGACCCGCTGGACGCCCGGCTCGCCGCGCTGGGACAGGTGGCCCGCGCCGGCTATCCGGTCGGCCTGACCATCGCGCCGATCCTGCCGGTCCCGGGCTGGGAGGAGGCTTACACAGACCTGATCCGCGATGCCGCCGACGCGCTGTCGGGCGTGCCGGACCTCGACCTGACGGCCGAGCTCATCACCCACCGGTTCACCCCCGGCTCGAAGGCGGTCCTGCGCGGCTGGTATCCGGGCTCGGACCTGCCCCTCGACGAGGCGGAGCGCGTGGAGAAGCGCACGAAATTCGGCTCCGTGAAGCACGTCTTTCCGAAGCCGCTGATGCAGGCCATGCGCGCGCATCTCACCGAGAGCACGGCGCGCATCCTGCCGGCGGGACGCGTGCTGTACTGGACCTGAGCGGCCCCGGGCGCCATGTCGCCCGCATGAACGATGCCCCCCTGATCCTGACGCTTGCCTTCGACGAGCCGACTTTCGCGCGTTTCGACGGCGAGCGGCGGCGCTGCTTTCCGGAGACGCTGAACGTCATCCCGGCCCATGCCACGCTGTTCCACCACCTGCCGGGCGACCGGGAGCGCGGCGTGATCGAGGCGATAACCGCCTTCGCCCGCACCCTGCCGCCCCCGGAGGTCGCCGTGACGGGCCTGCGCTTCACCGGGCGGGGCTTCGCCTACGTGCTGGAATGCGAGCCGCTGGCGGCTTTCCGGGCTCGCCTGGCCCGGGAGTTCGACCCGCATCTCACCGCGCAGGATCGGCAGGGCTGGCGCCCGCACGTCACCGTGCAGAACAAGGTCGCGCCCGAGAAGGCCCGGGCGCTCCATGCCGACCTGTCGGCGGGGTTCGCTCCGTTCCGCTTCACGGCTCCCGCGACCCTGCTGTGGCGTTACCTCGGAGGTCCCTGGGGCGCGGTCGCGCGTCTGCCCTTCGGAGAGAACGCCTGATGGCCACCACGCCTCATCGGGAGGTCGCATCGTGAGAGCGCCGGCGAGCCTCCGGGACAACCGGCTCATGCGGCCCGCCACGGCGGTCTGGCTGCGGCTGCGCCTCAACGAGGTCGGGCCCCTCGTCGCCCTGCTCGGCCTCAGCATCCTGGGCTACGGCTTCTTCTACCTCGCCCACGAGGTCGGCGAGGGATCCACCGCGGCCCTCGACCGCAGGATCCTGCTGAGCCTGCGCAATCCGGCCGACCTGTCCGACCCGATCGGGCCGCCCTGGCTCGAGGAGACGATGCGCGACATCACCGGCCTCGGCAGCGTGTTCACGGTGCTGTTCCTGACCTGCGCGGTCGCCGCTTACCTTGCGGTGTCCGGGCGCCGCCGGATCGGTCTGTACGTGCTCGCCGCCGTTGGCAGCGGCGAACTGGTCTCGACCGTGCTGAAGGTCTTCTACCAACGGCCCCGGCCGGATCTCGTGCCGCACGGCATGGAGGTGTTCACCGCGAGCTTCCCGAGCGGCCACGCCACCATGTCGGCGATCGCCTACCTGACCCTGGCGACCCTGATCGCCCGGGTGGAGCGCAACCGGCGCGCCAAGGCTCTGGTTCTGGCGCTCGGCGTGAGCCTGACGCTGCTGGTCGGCCTCAGCCGCATCTATCTCGGCGTGCATTGGCCGAGCGACGTGCTGGCCGGCTGGTGCATCGGCGCGGCCTGGGCGTCCCTGTGCTGGTTCGTCGCCCTGCAGCTTCAGCGCCGCGGTGAGGTCGAAGCGCCGGACCCGCCGCCGCCGGCCTGACCGCGGAGGCCCCGTGCGCGGCGCCGCATTCCTGCGGGAGCACGACTGTACCGTGCGCGACGTGTCCCTGGACGGCGCGGGGATCCGCATCGCCGCCGAGACGATCCCGCCGGAAAGCTTCGACCTGTTCATCCCCTGCCGGAACGCGACGCGGCGGGTGTTCGTGGCGTGGCGGTCGGGCGCGGCGGTCGGTCCCGGCTTCGACGCAACGCAGGCGGCCTCCGCGCCGGAGGCGGTCGTCCGGCGCCTCGCCGCCAGCGAAACGGAGGTGGCGCGTCTGCGCGCCGCGCTCCTCGCTGGAAACAGCCCGGAACCCGGTCGCGTTCACTGAGTGGGCGGTCCGGCCAGCGCTGGCGCCCGACCCCTGCTGCGGCGCTTCGGCGCCGTCACTGCAATCCGGCGATACGGCGAGGCTCATGGCGGACGACAACCGGCTCTCACGACGCAACCTTCTGGCCGCCGGGGGCGCCCTGGCCGGCGCCGCCATGGGAGGCCCCGCGCAGGCGGCCCCGCCGGCGCCGTCCGTCCCAGCCGATACCGGCGCGGTCCAGGGCGGCCGGGTGATGTTCCCGAACTGGCGCGGCTCTGGGGATCGTCCCCCGGCACCGACGCCAGCCCCGCAGCCGCCGGGCCAGCGCGTCGGCTACTGCGTCATCGGCCTCGGGCGGCTCAGCCTCGACGAGATCCTGCCGGCCTTCGGGGAGACCAAGCGCTCGCGGCTCGCCGCGGTGATGTCGGGCTCGCCCGAAAAGGCGAAGCTCGTAGCGCGCCAATACGGCCTGCCCGACGATGCCGTCTACGGCTACGACGAGTGGGATCGGCTGAAGGCCAATCCGAACGTCCAGGTGGTCTACGTCGTCACGCCGAACGGCGTGCACCGGGACAACGTCGTAGCCGCGGCCGCCGCCGGCAAGCAGGTGCTCTGCGAGAAGCCGATGGCGGTGTCCTCGGACGAGTGCCGCGAGATGATCGCGGCCTGCGCCAAGGCGAGCGTCAAGTTGATGATCGCCTATCGCTGCCAGTACGAGCCGCACAACCGCGCGGTGATCAGGATCGCCCGCTCGGGCGAGTTCGGCCGGCCCCGGACGATCCAGGCCTTCAACGGCCAGACGACCGGCCTGCCGGAGCAGTGGCGCCTCAAGAAGGCGCTGGCGGGCGGCGGCTCGCTGCCGGATATCGGGCTCTACTGCCTGAACACCACCCGTGCCGTGCTCGGCGAGGAGCCGGAGCTGATCCAGGCCCAGATCCACTCGCTGGCCGACGATCCGAAATACCGCGAGGTCGAGGAGACGGTGAGCTTCACCCTGCGCTTCCCGTCCGGGGTGATCGCGCAGTGCATGTCGAGCTACGGCGTCTACGAGGCGCGCGCGCTGACCCTGCACACCAGCAACGCGTCGGTCGATCTCCAGAACGCCTTCGCGTACGAGGGCCAGCGGCTCTACATCGGCCACCGCGACGGCAAGAATGCCGCCCGGGACGAGAAGGTCCTGAGCGCCAAGAATCAGTTCGCCCTGGAAATGGATCACTTCTCCCGGTGCATCCAGGAGAACCTGCGCCCGCGCACCCCCGGCGAGGAGGGACTGCAGGATCAGGTTTTGATGGAGGCGATCTACGAGGCCGCCCGCACCGGCGTGCCCGTCAAGGTCGGCCCGCCCCCTGGGTCCGGCGCGGGCCTCGACGTGACCCGCGGTCCGGAGCCGGAGGAGCCGAGCTGAGACGCCTCAGAACGGCAGCAGGATGTCGACGATCTGCTGGCCGTAGCGTGGCTGCTGCACGTCGGTGATCTGGCCGCGGCCGCCATAGGCGATCCGGGCCTGGGCGATCTTGGTCGAATCGATGGTGTTGTCGGACTCGATGTCCTCCGGCCGGACGACGCCGGCGACCACCATCTCGCGGATCTCGAAATTGACCCGGATCTCCTGCTTGCCCTCCACCACGAGGTTGCCGTTGGGCAGCACCTGGGTCACCACGGCGGCCACGTTCGTCGTCACGGTCTCGGCGCGCTGGACCGAGCCGGCACCGTCGTTGGCGGTGGCCGAGGTGGCGGCGAGCAGCGCCGTGCCGCCGACGCCGAAGGCTTTGCCGACGGCGTTGTTCTCGAGACCGAGGGCGTTCGGCAGGCCGAAGCTCTCGGTGTTGGCCCGCGACCGCTTGGTCTCGTTGCTGATGTTCGCTTGGTCGGTGACATTGACCTTTACGGTCAGGAGGTCGCCGAGCCGGGCCGCGCGCTGATCCTTGAAGAAGGCGCGCGATCCGGTGCGCCAGAGCGAGTTCGGCGCATAGGAGACCGGCTGGACGTCGGGCATCGGCATCCGCACCGGCTTGTAGCCGGGCTGGGTCGTCGGATCCTCGATCGCCGACAGGGCCGGGGTCGCGCCGACCTGGGAGAGGCGGTCGGCCGTGTTGCAGGCACCGAGCGCGCCGGCAAGCAGCGCGGCGGCGAGCGGGTTCAGGACGATGCGGCTGGCCATCGGACAGGTACTCTTCGACGCGGACAAGACGGGTGCTCAGCGTAGGGAGGCGGTGGCCTGGACCTGCGCGGCGGCACCCGGCTGGGTCGTGGGACTCGGGCTCACCGAGACCCGGCCAGGCCCGATCACGGTGGTCTGGAGGACCTTCTTGGAGGTCACGTTGACGACGTTGACGACCGCGCCGATGCGACCGCTCTCGTTGGCGATCCCACGCATCTGCAGGCTGATGCTCGGCGTCTCATAGACGATCGTCACGTTCTCGCCCCGGGCGACCAGCTCGGGCGGCGCCGTGTCGGACACCCGCAGCACCGTGCCGGCCGACAGCGCGTGCTGGGCGACCTCCCCGAGGATCGCGGAGGCGCTGGCCTGCGCGTCGGCCGCGACGGCGTCGCGCGGGCGCCGTTCCAGGGTGAGGTCGCCCTCTCTGACCGGCTCGCCGCGGTTGAGCGCGCGGGCGAGAACGGCGACTTCGCGCATCTCGATGACCACGCCCGAGACCCGTAGCGAGGCCTGGCGTTCGCCCAGGCTGACGAGGCCCGCGACACGGCGGGAGCGCGGGTCGTAGCTGAGGTCGAGGGCCGTGGCCTGGCCCTCGAGATCAACCGGCGCCAGCAGGGTCGGACCGTCGCCGTCGAAACGCACCGCGACGGTGCGCGGGTCGAGTGAATAGCCGGTTTCCAGGCCGTGCTTGAGCGCGGCCTCGATCTCCGGCGGGCCGAGGCGGCGGGCGGCGCGCTGCACGGCGATCTGCAGCCGGCCTCCGGTCTCCAGGCCGGTGAGGCCGAGCGCCGTGGCCGCTTCGACGATCCGGCGGGTCTGGATTGTTCCGGTCGCGCCGAGCGCGGGGGAGCGGAACAGCGGGCGGGCCGCGAGCGTCGAGGGCGCGCCCTCGATCAGGTCGGCGAGGGTCAGGACGTCGCCGCGGGCGGTCACGTCCCCACGCAGGTGCAGGCCGTCGGCCCGGGCCATCGCGGGGATCGCGAGCACCCCGAGCACCGCGACGGTCAGGACGGCGAGCATGGCGCGCAGGACCACGGCCGTGCCGAGCGGGACGACCCGTGGCCGGGGACGGCGGACGATCGGGCTGAGGTCGCTCTCGTATGACGCCGTGCTGACGAGGGGCAGACCGACGGTCGCGAAGGCGGGATCGGGGAGCATGCGGGCATACATGATCAGGGACCTGGAGCGGGCGCGGGCTGCGCGCTTAGCTGCGGAACATCTGGGTGGTGGTGGAGAGCATCTGGTCGGCGGCGGTGACGACCTTGGAGTTCATCTCGTAGGCGCGCTGCGCGGCGATCAGCGACGAGATCTCCGTAACGGCGTTGACGTTCGCCTCCTCCAGGTAGCTCTGCTGGAGGTTGCCGAAGCCCTCGGCGCCCGCCAGGCCGCTGATGGCCGGGCCGGAGGCGGCGGTCTCGATGAACAGGTTGTCGCCGATCGACTCGAGGCCGACCTTGTTCACGAAGCGCGAGAGCTGGAACTGGCCGAGTGACTGCGGCGCCGTCTGTCCCGGCAGCGTCGCCTGCACGGCGCCGGTGGCGCTGATCGTCACCGCGGTCGCGGTCTGCGGCACGGTGATCGCCGGATCGAGCAGGTAGCCGTCGCGGGTGACGAGCTGGCCCTGGGCCGAGAGGTCGAAGGAGCCGTCCCGCGTGTAGGCGGTCCGGCCGTCCGGCATGGTGACCCGGAAGAAGCCCTCGCCACGGATCGCGACGTCGTAGTCCTTCTCCGTGGAGGAGAGCGTGCCCTGCGACATGACCCGGGCGGTCGAGGTCGTTTTCACGCCCGAGCCGAGGGCGAGGCCCGCGGGGAGCTGCGTGTTCTGCTCCGAGGTCGAGGAGCCCGCGCGGCGCAGGTTCTGATAGAGCAGATCCTGGAAGTGCACCTGCTGGCGCTTGTAGCCGGTGGTGCGCAGGTTCGCGATGTTGTTCGAGATGACCTGGACGTTGAGTTCCTGGGCCGCCATGCCGGTGGCGGCGGAGTAGAGGGCGCGCATCGGTCAGGCCCCCTTACGCGACGTCGGCGAGGCGGCGGATCGCCGTGCCCCGCAGATCGTCGAGGCGGGAGATCATGCTCGACACCATGGCGTAGGAGCGGTTCACGTCCATCAGCCGGGTCATCTCGATGACCGGGCGGACATTCGAGCGCTCCAGCGCGGCCGGCTCCAGGCGGCCGTCGATCCCGGCTGGGCGTGCCGGATCCGGCGAGGCGTAGAGGTTGGCTCCTTCGTTCGTCAGCCGCTGCGGGTTGGCGAAGGTGACGAGCTTGACCTTGCCGCGGATGCCGAGATTGGTCGACACCGTGCCGTCGGGCCCGATCGCCAGCCCGGTCTCCTGCGGGTTGATGCTGATCGGGCCGCCGTCACCCACGACCTTGTTGCCGTCGCTGGTCACGAGCGTGCCCTGGGCGTCCAGCTCGAACGCGCCGTTGCGGGTGTAGCGCTCGCCCTGGGGCGACTGCACGGCGATGAAGGCAGAGCCCTTGACGGCGACGTTGAGCGGGTTGCCGGTCTGCTCGACCGGACCCTGCCCGAGGTCGAGGGCGGTGCCCTGGTCGATGACGTAGGAGAGGCGCCGGTCCGGCCGGGCGAAGGAATCCGCGCTCGCCACCGGCATCAGGTATTCCTGGAAGCGGCTGTTGCGGGCCTTGAAGCCGGTGGTCGACACGTTGGCCATGTTGTTGGCGATCACGTCCAGCTCGCGCTGGAGCGCCATCTGGCTCGACACGCCGACGAAGAGGGCATTCTGCATCGTGGACTCTGGGACTCGTGCGCCGCGGTGGCGGCAACGATCCTTTCAGCATGCGCTGTGCCACGTGACCGGATGGAAATTTGCTCAGCATCTGGAGTGGCTTATCCGGAAGTAAGCCGGCCGGTCCGGCCGGTCCGGACCGCGCCACGGCAAACCTGACTCGGCAGGAATTGCCCGCTTAACGGCGCGTTAACCCTGATGCTCCGATATCCGGTTGTACCCGGCGCGCGGACTTCCGCGAGAGAGCATTATTCCATGGCCAAGAAGCCCAAGAAGGCCTCCGCCGAGGAAGGCGAGGCCGGAACAGCCGCCGCCCCGAAGGGCAAGAAGAAGCTCATCATCATGGTGGCCGTCGCTCTCTTGGTGGTGGGCGGCGGTGCGGGCGCCTACATGATGATGGGCCGCGGCGGAGGCAACGGTGAGGGCAAGGAGGCCGCGGAAGGCGGTCACGGCGGCGGCCACGGGGCCGCGCCGGACGGCAAGAAGCAGGTCGTCTTCCTCGACGTGCGCGAGCTGCTCCTGAACCTCAGCCCCGATATGCCGCAGGATAAGACGAAATACGCCAAGGTCCGCCTCTCCCTCGAACTCAAGGACGCCAAGGTCGAGGAGGAGGTGAAACCTCTGATGCCGCGCGTCGAGGACGCGCTGCAGGTCTACATGCGCGAGCTGCGCGCCAGCGACCTCACCGGCTCGGTAGGCCTGTTCCGGCTGCGCGAGGAGCTGCTGCGCCGCGTCAACATCGCGCTCTATCCCGCCAAGGTCGAGGCCGTGCTGTTCAAGGACGTGATCGTCCAATGATCCGGCCCGAGATCCTCTCACGCCGCGCGCAGGCCGCGCGCCAAGGCTTGACCGAGCACGCCTGATGGAACCCGAGGACGAACTTCCCGAAGACGACTGGTCGGCGGCGCTCCTGGAGCAGGGCGCCGAGGGCGGCGACACGTCGCTGGCCGAGGAATGGGGCGCGGCGCTCGCCGAGCAGGGCACCACGCGCAACGCGGGCGACGTCGCCGCCGAATGGGCGACGATGATCGAGGACGGGGAGAGCGACAACCTCCCCGAACTCGCCGGCAACGACCGGGTGCTGAACCAGGACGAGATCGACGGCGTCCTCGGCTTCTCCATGCGCGAGCTCTCGGCCTCCGGGGCCGGGGGCGTGCAGGCCATCGTCGATTCGGGCGTCGTCCAGTACGAACGCCTGCCGATGCTGGAGATCGTCTTCGACCGGATGATCCGGTTGCTGTCGACCTCCCTGCGCAACCTGTTCCAGGACAACGTCGAG
>Ga0255028_100012_pt1 | contig 70696 bp, 71 predicted proteins | sample DRGLUT_MetaT_FD_178168 | JGI IMG/M metagenome (GOLD analysis project Ga0255028, IMG submission 178168) | Metatranscriptome of freshwater microbial communities from Pennsylvania, United States - DR:GLUT (Metagenome Metatranscriptome) | ecosystem: Environmental > Aquatic > Freshwater > Creek...
CGCGGTGTCGTCGGCCGCCGCACCGACGCCCCGCAGGGCGGCCCGCACCTCGGCCTCGGCGGCGGCCGTGGCCGCCTTCCGGTCGGTCTTGGCTTCGAAGGCGATCGGCGCCCCCCACACCACATGCACGTCGATGGGGCCGCCCTGCACGAAGGCGGCGAGGTGCGGCGCCAGCTCCATGTCGCCGTACCAGGCGATCTCGGCGCGCTCGGCGCGCGTCACCGGAAGGCCGTTGCGCCGGGGATAGGTGATCGCCAGGGGCTGAAGGCGGACCCGACCGCACCCGGCCTCGGCCTGCAGGGCGGCCCGGGCGGCGCCGACCAGGGCGGAGCGGAACGGCAGGAGCCGGGTGCCGTCGCTGGTCGTGCCCTCGGCGAACAGCACCACCAGCTCGCCCTCGGCCAGGCGATGTCCCATCGCGGCACTGACCGCGGCCGTCGCCCCGCGGCGCTGCCGGTCGATGTAGATCGTGCGCTGCAGCGCCGCGAGCGCGCTGATCACCGGCCAGCCGGCGATCTCCGACTTCGCCACGAAGGAGAGGGGGCGCAGCGAGCCGATCGCGGCGATGTCGAGCCAGGACACGTGGTTGGCGAGCACCAGAGCCGCTTCGCCGGGGGCGGGCGGCGACCCGCTCTGCATCACCCGAACCGAGAACAGGCGCAGGAAAATCCGGTGGAACAGGATCGGCGCCAGGGTCGCGCGGCGGCCCAGGAGCCGCAGGGCCAGCCAGTGCGGCGGCCCCAATACCGCGAAGGCGAAGGCGAGGGCCGCAACGCGCCAGGCGATGCCGAAGCGGCTCACGGCGTCACAGATCGGCGCTCATCGTCAGCGCGGTCGCCCGGCTGCCGTCGGCCTTCAGATAATAGCCGGTGCGCGCGCCCACCTGCCGGAAGCCGTTGCGGGCGTAGAGCCGCAGCGCCGGGGCGTTGCCCTCGTCAACCTCCAGATGGACCCGCGCGACGCCGGCGAGCGCGAGGCTCGACAGGTGCTCGCGCAGGAGCTTGCGGCTGTGTCCGCCGCCGCGGAGCGCCGGGGACAGCACGACCGTCAGGATCTCCGCCTCGTCGGCGGCCCGACGCGAGAGCACGAAACCCTGGAGGGTGCCCGCCCGCCAGAGACCATGCGCCTGGGTCGAGCGCTCGCAGAGCATCCGCTCGAATTCGTGCGCATCCCAGGGGCGGGCGAAGGCGGTGGCGTGCAGGCGGGCGAGGGCAGGGGCCTGCGCGGCGTCCGTCAGCGGCGCCACGTAGGGCTCCGGCGTGAGCGCGTCCCACCACGCGAACCACCAATCGAAGGGCCAGAACGGGATCGGACGCGTCATCGCCGGGCAATCCGCGCGTGGTCCTGGGGCCGCGCATCCGGGCCGCGCAGGTAGAGGGGACGCGCCAGCGCCTGGGCCGGATCGGCCACGAGCCCGAGCGATGCCACCGAAGCGATATCCGGCCCGCCGACACCGGCGACGCGGGCGGTGACGCCGCGCTCGGCCAGCGCGGTTGCGAGGATCGGCGCTCCGGAGCCGGCCAGCACCACCGGTCCGCGTCCGAGACGCTCGGCGGCCTCTTCGACCGCCAGATGAGCCGGGGCCAAGCCCTCGCCGTGGCCCAGTGCCTGGACGTAGACGGCCCCGTGCCGGGCGTCGATCGCGGCCGCGATCGTCCCCTCGAAAGTCTCGGCCAGCAGCGGCGCGAGCAGCGCCGAGAGCGTGCCGACGCCCACCACGGGCTTGCCAGTCGCGAGGCCGATAGCCCGGGCAGCCGAGAGGCCGACACGGAGACCGGTGTAGCTACCCGGTCCGACCGTGACGGCGACACGGTCGATGGCCGCGAAACCACCTTCCACGCGGGCGATGACCCGCTCGATCAGCGGCAGCAGGGATTCGGCGTGGCCCCGCGCCATCGCGAGCGTCTCGGCCGAGAGCGGCGCCTCGGCATCGTCCGCCGCCACGCAGGCGGCGCAATGGTCCAGCGCCGTGTCGATGGCAAGAATACGCACGCTCACTCCCGCATGCCGGTCCGGACCGGCCGCCGCCTCCCTGCGGCCCCGAAGGGCGCGAAGAGTCTCCAGCGTTAGAGCAAAACGGCCGTCCCGTCAGCGTCGCGGGAGCGGAAGCACCCGCATCTGCGGTGGAGTGTTGCCGGCTTGCGCCGGTCGGCGCACCCCTGGACGGCGCGCCCTCAAGGGGGCCAACGATCGCGGCCCCCCGATGCCATGACGAGACCGGATCCGATGCCGAACCGCCGAGAAGCGTCCGCTCAGATAGCCTGGACCTCGCGGATTTCCGGCAGGAAGTGCCGGAACAGGTTCTGCACGCCGTGCCGCAGGGTCGCCGTCGAGGACGGACAGCCCGAGCATGCGCCCTTCATCTCGAGGTAGACCACACCCTCCTTGTAGCCGCGGAACGTGATGTCGCCGCCATCGCCCGCCACTGCCGGTCGCACGCGGGTCTCGAGCAGGTCCTTGATGGTGACGACCGTGTCGTGGTCGGCCTCGTCGTAGAATTCGTCGCTGGCCTCGATCTCGCCATGGCCGCCCTCAGCCATCACCGGTGCGCCGGACTGGAAATGCTCCATGATCGCGCCGAGCACGGCGGGTTTGACCTGGGCCCATTCGGAGCCGTCCTCCGCCTTGGTGACGGAGATGAAGTCGTGCCCGAAATAGACGCCGGACACGCCCGGCACGGCGAACAACGCCGCGGCGAGCGGCGAGCGGGCGGCAGCCTCGGCGTCGCGGGCCTCGAAGGTCGATTCAGCGAGAACCACGCGGCCGGGCAGGAATTTCAGGGTCGCCGGGTTCGGCGTGGCTTCGGTCTGGATAAACATGATGGGCTTCACTCCGCTGCGCCGGTTCAAGGCCGGCCGGGACAGGCGCCGCGAGGCACCGCCTCTCATGTGGACCGGCAACCGGATTTTCTCAACCTGGGCTTGGGGTCGGGAGAGTGGACATTCCGCCCATCCCACGACAGGACGGGACCATTCGTGGTGCCAGAGGAGCCGGCATTGGACGTGACCGGGGACGAGAAGCGCGCCCAGGACCTGGCGACAGACCTGCGCGAGGTTGAGGCCAGGCTCGAGGCCGCGCGGGCGGAGGCGGCGTCCTTGAAGGTTCTGCTCGCCGTGCGCACGCATCAGCACGATCAGACGTGGCAGGCCAGGCAGCGCCTCGCGGCGGAACGCGATGGCGCCGGGGCCCGGATCGCCGCGCTGAGCGCGGAGCGCGATGCGGCCGCCGCGCGCGCCGCGGGGGCTGTGGCCGAAGCCGACGAGCGCGCCGAGGCGGTCCGCACCGTCCTGAGCGCCGTTCTCGCCAGCATCGGCGCGCGCGCCCTCGACCGCCGGCGGTTTCAGGATCTCATCGCCCGCGCCGGCCGCGAGGCGCCGGATCATGGCCCCGGTGCCGCACGTCACGCCGTGCTGCTGGCCGAGGCGCGCCGCGTCCTGGGGATTCCCAGCCCGGGATCCTGAGATCCGCACCGTGGCTTGCGCGGGACGGGCGAGTCCTTCGTCACCACCGGGGGATCGGAACCCGCATTGAGGCCGCGGGACGCTGGGGTGTTGCGGTACGCGGGCCCCGCAGCAATGTCCTTCGCCGGAAGCCGTCACGGTGCTGCTCACGTACCCGGCGCCGCGCGGCGGGTAGCAGGGTTAACCGACGCTTAACCCTCGCCTCCCATCGTTGCATGCGGGACGGAGAGGAGATCACCGCATGCAGATCAGCGAGCACCACGTGCGCGAATGCGCCTATTACATCTGGGAGAACGAGGGCCGGATTCACGGGCAGGCTGCCGCGCATTGGCTGCGCGCCGAAGCCGCGCTGCGCGCCAACGCCATGCTGGCGGCCGGCGCTGCCGACGAGGCGACCGTGAAGGCTGCGGCCCCGAAGGCCGCCAAGTCCGCGGCCAAGAGCGCCGTCAAGGCCCCTGCGAAGGCCGTCGCGTCCAAGGACGCCGCCGCGAAGGTCGCCGCGCCGAAGCCCGCCACCAAGGCAGCCGCCAAGCCGGCCGCGCCGAAGCCTGCCCGGGCCTCCAAGGTCGCCGTGACGGCGGGCCTGGCCGCCAAGGCGAAGCCGGCACGCGCTCCGGCCTCGATGCATTGAAGCGACGGCGCTCCGGCGCCACCGAGGATTCAACGGAAGCCCGCCCCGCAACAAGGGCGGGCTTCTGTCGTTCCGGCGGTCATCGCCGGAACAGGCCGGGTTCCGCCCGGTTGGTTGCGCTGATGCGGGCGCCGTGCACCGCGATGAGGCTGCGATGCGCGCGGTGATCTTCGACATCGACGGGACCTTGCTCGACAGCGTCGATCTGCACGCACGCGCCTGGGTGGACGCGTTCGCGCATTTCGGCGTGAAGACCGACGCGGCGAAGGTCCGCAGCCAGATCGGCAAGGGCGGCGACGAATTGATGCCCGTCTTCCTGCCGCAGGAGCGGATCGACCGTGAAGGGGACGTGATCGAAGCGTACCGCTCGGACCTGTTCAAGCAGAAGTACCTGCCCGAGGTTCGACCGTTCCCCGGGGTCCGCGCGCTGTTCGAGCGGATCCGCGGGGCCGGATCGAAGATCGCCTTGGCCTCCTCGGGCAAGCGCACCGAGGTCGAACGGTACACGGATATTCTGAAGATCGGCGACCTCGTCGATGTCGCCACCAGCTCGGACGACGCGGAACGCTCGAAGCCGCATCCGGACATCTTCGAAGCGGCGCTGAAGAAACTCGCCTGTATTCCGCCCGACGCGATCATCGTCATCGGCGACACGCCCTACGATGCGGAGGCCGCTGCGAAAGCGGGCCTGCGCACGATCGGCGTCCTCTGCGGCGGTTTCCCGGAAGCCGACCTGTCCGCCGCGGGCTGCGTTGCGATCTATCGCGATCCGCAGGACCTGCTCGACGGGTTCGAGCATTCCGTGCTGACGACCGGCTGAACGGTCGCTCTGGCAAGCCGTCTTCCTGTCTTACGTAGCGTCATCCACAGTTTCCCGCCCTGCTGTTGCGCTGCGGTAACGGAGCACGATGCCGGCTACCTAATCCAACGAAAGGGGCTGGTGCAGCCCGACCGAAAGGCGTAGCGAGCCGCCCGCCAATCTGGATTCTTTCGAAGGACGAGCGCCTCGTATGCCCCAGACCCATCAGGCCAGCCCGGCCCGGCGCTTCGTGCCGTGCGCCAAGCCCCTGCCCGAGCAGATCGCGGAGGCGATCGACAGCCGGTCCACGCCCCTGAGCCAATTGCTCCGCCTGATGTCCGCGCTGGAGGCGGAGGGTGGCAACGAGGCCCTGCGCCTCCAGCTGCGCGCCCGGATCGGCGCGCCGCTCAACGCCTGAGCGCGTCAGTGGCGCCGATGCCGCTGACGATGCCGCCGGCCTGAGCGCCTCACGGGTTGGGCGGAGGCCGGGCTGATCCGCTTCATGCAGGCGAAGTAGATCTGCCGGCCGACGTCCTCGATCTGCAGGCCGCCCGGATTGGGCGCGGAGAAAACCTTGGCGCGCGCCTCCAACCGGCAGGCCGCGTCCTCCGGACTACGGATCGGCGGCTCGGCACGCGCCGATCCGCCCAACAGGATCGATCCCATGAGGATCCCGGACGCGATCGACGCGGGAAGCGCCCCTTTCCCCCAAATATTCGGCATACGGAATGCTGTCCTCACTCGGTCGAAAGGCAGAAATAGAGCATCTTCGCGACCCGTGAAGCTTCGTCAGACTGCTGGGTTCGATCGGCCCGTCCGCGGGAGCGGCGCTCATGGCACGATCCAGAGACATCGTCCCGCGCCGGCAATGGTGATGCACTCATAGGGGGCGCCCCCGATCATCGCCCGCTGCTCCACCGTCCCGATGTCGCGGCGCGCGATCCGGCGACACCCGGATTCCGGCAGGTTCTGATGGTCCGATCCCACTGCGGCGTCGATCCGGCGTGCCGCCAGCAGCGTGTCGCAGGCCGTCACGTCTGCAGTCTGAGCCTGCACGTTGCCCGACCAGAACAGGACGGGCGCAAGCACCAGAGCCAATCGGGAAGCCATGTTTTCCTCGCCCGCGCGCCGCACCGGCTGCGGCCAACCTCGCGGCGCCCCTCAACGCAGGGTCGGGCGCATTGGTTGCGGATTGCGCGGCCCTACAAACGCGACGACGCCCGCTTGGGCGGCGGGCGTCGTTTACTCAGGAAAGCTGGAATCGAGGTCGATCAGCGCTCAGTGCTTGATCTTGGCCTTCGCCTTCCGAGCTGCATAGCGGGCGTCGCGCTGCGCCTTCTTGGCGACGAGCTCGGCCGACTTGCGCTCCTGCGCCGCGGCGAGCTCGGCAGCCTCACGGGCCAGCTGGGCAGCGAGTTCCGCTTCCTCGCGCTGCTGCTTCTCTTCAGCGGCCTTCCGCTCGGCGGCGATCCGGGCCGCCTCGCGCTCGCGGGCGCGCTCCTCACGGGCCTGCGCGATTTCGGCCCGAGCCTTGGCTTTGGCAATCACCTCCGGATCATCGGCCGGCGGGCGAGCCTTGAATTTGGCCAACAGCGCCGCCTTGGCGCTCTGGGAGTGCTGGCGACGGTCGTCGAAGTTCCTGTAGTCGAATGCGCTCATCTGACCTTTCTCGGTTGGTACGCTTGTTGAGTCTCAGGGACTTCCGGCACAGCCGGGAACACCGTCTCTGCCAGTCCCAATGCCGTCCCCGGGCATTGGAACCGCACCGATCCATCGGATACACCGATGATCAGACCCGAGCGCTGGGCCACGCCGGAGCGCTCGGGTCTGATCATGTGCCGAAAACGGAAAGCCCTTAACCGGAGCGGCGTCCCGGATGCAATCGCGATGACCTCCGCCCGGCGCGGGCAACGCGACAATTCAGGCCCTCTCTATAAAAAATCCGTCGGGCGATGCCGAAACACCGCAACGTGCCATACGCGCCGCTGACGGGAACAGAGTACGCGATCATGCCACTCACTCGCTGCCCGCGACAGATAAGTGGCTCAAGGAAGTCCGGCAAGGATAGGACGGGCTTTCCCGAACGCCGTCTGGTCCGCACAGCATTGATGCGCGCCTGCCAAGCATGTCGCGAGATCCGCTCAGAGGCGAGGCGCCCCTAAGTCACGGCGCATTCGTAAACAGCAATCCTCATATGCGATTTTTACATCGGATACTCAGATCCTCCTAAAATGGGGCGATCGGGGAGGGCTGCGCGCGTCACAACTTTGATCCGGGATCCGCTTCCCGGGCAACGCGCGGCTGAACCCCATCGGCGTCGCCCTTCAGAGCGATGCTCCAGCCGGTGTCGCTCGGACGTCAAAGCCAAGCCCGATCTGACGTTGAACGCAGGTTATTCGGCTGGCAAGAACAACAACAGCGGGCTCGGCAACATGGCGACACGTTGCATTGCGGGTGTCCTCTCACAAAATGGCTTCCGCACGCGCGGAAGCCGGGCCATCCGTGATCGCGCCACGCCGCCCACAAAATGGGCAACGCTGCCGCGTGCTCGAGGGTCATCGAGCCGGATTGCCGAAATGCACATAAATGAGGCAGCCCAGCGAATCTGCTCAGGATGCCCGCTGCGGCATGAGCCCTGCTAAGGTCGACCCCTGCAGCCAGACCAAGGACAGCGCGAGGACCTTGATGCTCGACCTATCCGCTTCCTTCGATCCCGAAGCGTATGCCGCGGCCGCGGCACCGCTGCTTGGGCTTTCCCTCGATCCCCGCTGGCTCGATTCCGTCACCGCCAATCTCCGCGTCCTGGCAAAGGCCGCCGAGTTGGTGAGCGGCTTCCCGCTTGCCGACGAGGTCGAAGCTGCGCCGAGCTTCGAGGCATGAGCGCTCGACAGCATCCGAGCGCCGGTTCGCTCGCCGACCTGGTCAATCGTCGGCAGCGGAGCGCGCGCGACGTCGTGACCGAGGCCCTGGATCGGATCGGGCGCCACGATCCGCGCGTCAACGCCTTCACCGACCTACTCACCGGGCGTGCGCTGGCGCGGGCGGACGCGCTCGATGACGAGCTGGATGGGGGCGGGCCGCCCAAACCGCTCGCGGGCGTACCCTTCGCGGTGAAGAACCTGATCGACATCGCGGGTCTGCCAACCCGTGCGGGCTCGAAGATCAACCGGGAGCGACCGCCGGCCAGCCGTGACGGCGCCCTGGTTCGGCGCCTGGAGGCTGCGGGGGCCATTCTGGTCGGCGCCCTCAACATGGGCGAATACGCCTACGACTTCACCGGCGAGAACGTCCACGACGGCGACGCGCACAACCCGCACGCCCTCGATCATATGACCGGCGGCTCGTCCGGAGGCTCCGGGGCGGCCCTCGCTGCCGGGATGGTGCCGCTGACGCTCGGCTCCGACACGAACGGCTCGATTCGCGTTCCCGCTGCCTTCTGCGGCTGCTTCGGGCTGAAGCCGACCTATGGACGGCTCAGCCGCGCGGGCAGCTTTCCCTTCGTCGGCAGCCTCGACCATCTCGGCCCCATGGCCCGGAGCGTGAGCGACCTCGCGCTCGCCTATGACGCCATGCAGGGTCCGGATCCGGACGACCCCGTCGCGACGACCCGACCGCCGGAGCCGGCCCTGCCTGCCCTCGATGCAGGGATCGACGGCCTGCGGATCGCGGTGGCGGGGGGCTACTTCGCGCGCGGCGGCGATCCGGAGGCCTTCGCCGCGGTGGCGCGCGTCGCTGAGGCCCTCGGCGCGCGCGGCACCGTCGAACTGCCCGAAGCGGCACGCGCCCGCGCTGCCGCCTACCTCATCACCGCCGCCGAGGGCGCCACCCTCCATCTCGACCGCCTGCGCACCCGGCCGCAGGATTTCGACCCGGCCGTGCGGGACCGGCTGATCGCCGGGGCGATGCTTCCCGCCGCCCATGTCGAGCGGGCGCAGCGGTTCCGCCGCTGGTACCGGACGCGCGTGCTGGACTTGTTCGACACCGTCGACGTGATCCTGGCCCCGACCACACCCTGCCGGGCACCGAGGGGCGGCCAGACCCATTTCGTCCTCGACGGCGTGACGCTGCCCGTGCGGGCCAATATCGGCGTGTTCACGCAGCCGATCTCGTTCATCGGCCTGCCCGTGGTGGCGGCACCGGTCTGGCTCGACGATGGCTTGCCGCTCGGCGTGCAGGTCATTGCCGCCCCCTGGCGCGAGGATCTCGCCCTGCGCGTCGCGCACCATCTCGAACGGACCGGAATCTGCGCGGCGCCGATCGCGGAGTTGGCCTGATGATCATCGACGATCCCGCCGTCAAAGCCGAAGTCGCGGCCGCGTTCCGGTCCTACGAGATCGCGCTCACCACCAACGATGTCCCGACTCTCGAGGCGCTGTTCCGGGACGATCCGCTGACCATCCGCTACGGGATCGGCGAGAACCTGTATGGCATGGACGCGATCCGCGCCTTCCGCCGCGCCCGCTCGCCGGTGGGCCTGGAGCGTGTTCTGGCGCAGACGCAGATCACCACCTACGGGTGCGACTTCGCCACCGCGATGACGTTGTTCACCCGCGCGGGCGTGCCCGGAAAGATCGGCCGGCAGAGTCAGACCTGGGTGCGCTTCCCAGAGGGCTGGCGGGTGGTCGCGGCCCATGTGAGCCTCATCGACGCGGGATAGGTCTGCGGACCGACTGGCCGCGGGCTTGCATATGGTCGAGCGTATCACGGGCCCGATAGGCCCGGACCAACGCGAGTACCCGACCCAAGATGCTGTCCCGCCTTAGAAAACTCGGTGCCCGTGCGGCGCTGGCCGGCGCCCTGGCGCTCTCCGCGAGCACCGCGACCCTCGCGCAGGGGACGCTGCGGATCGGCATGACCGCCTCCGACATCCCGCTGACCACCGGCCAGACCGACAATGGCGGCGAGGGCATGCGCTTCCTCGGCTATACGGTCTATGACGGGCTGATCAATTGGGACCTGTCGAGCGCGGAACTCGCCTCCGATCTCGTGCCCGGCCTCGCCACCAGCTGGGCCGTCGACCCGAACGACAAGACCAAGTGGACCTTCAAGCTCAGGCCCGGCGTGAAATTCCACGACGGCTCGGACTTCAGCGCCGACGCGGTGGTGTGGAACCTCGACAAGCTGCTGAAGGCCGACGCGCCGCAATACGACCCGCGCCAGTCGGCGCAGGGCAAGACCCGCATCCCGGCCGTGGCGAGCTACCGCGTGGTCGATCCGCTGACGGTGGAGATCACCACCAAGGCCCCCGACGCGACGCTGCCCTACCAGATCGCCTGGATCATGATGTCCTCGCCCGCCCAATGGGAGAAGCTTGGCAAGTCCTGGGACGCCTTTGCTAAGCAGCCCTCGGGCACCGGCCCGTGGAAGCTGACCCTGTTCGCTCCGCGCGAGCGCGCCGAGATGGTCCCCTTCAAGGAGTACTGGGACAAAGACCGGGTGCCGAAGCTCGACAAGCTGGTGCTGATCCCGCTGCCCGAGGCCAATGCCCGGACCGCGGCGCTCCGTTCCGGCCAGGTCGACTGGATCGAGGCGCCCGCGCCGGATTCCGTGGCCTCGCTCAAAGGCGCCGGCTTCACCATCGTCACCAACGCCTATCCGCATAACTGGACGTGGCACCTGTCGCGGGTCGAGGGGTCGCCCTGGAACGACGTCCGGGTGCGCAAGGCCGCAAACCTCGCCATCGACCGCGACGGGCTGAAGGAGCTGCTCGGCGGCCTCGCCATTCCCGCCAAGGGCTTCATGCCGCCCGGCCACCAATGGTTCGGCCACCCGACCTTCGACGTGAAATACGATCCCGAAGCCGCCAAGAAGCTGCTTGCCGAGGCCGGCTACAGCCCGGCCAAGCCGCTGAAGCTGAAGGTCGCGATCTCGGCGTCGGGCTCGGGCCAGATGCAGCCGCTGCCGATGAACGAGTTCGTCCAGCAGAACCTCGCCGACGTGGGCATCCAGGTCGATTACGAGGTGGTCGAGTGGAACACCCTGATCAACATCTGGCGGGCCGGCGCCAAGGCCGACATCTCCCGCGGCGTTTCGGCAATCAACTACTCGTACTTCATCCAGGACCCGTTCACCGGCTTCATCCGCCACCTGCAGTGTAACTTCGCCCCGCCGAACGGCACCAACTGGGGCTATTACTGCGATCCCGCGATGGACAAACTGTTCGAGCAGGTCCGCAACACCTTCGACAAGGCCGAGCAGACGAAGGTGCTTGAAAAGATCCACGAGAAGTACGTTGACGATGCGCTGTTCGTCATGATCACGCACGACGTCAATCCGCGCGCGATGAGCCCCAAGGTGAAGGGCTTCGTCCAGGCGCAGAACTGGTTCCAGGATTTCTCGAAGATTACGATGGCGACGGCGGGGCGGTAGCGCCGCCGGCGCCCTTGCAACCTATCAGACGCAGGGAGCAGGTTTCCTGAGAGGCGCCGGTCCTCTCTCCCATGCAGAAGAGGGGGATCGTTGCGCCTCGCAAGGTCGGAAGCGTGATCTTCGGAGCCTCTGCGCGTCGGGGGTGACCGGACGGCGACAAGATACCGATGGGCCAAAAGGCAAGTCATGCTGCTCTACATCCTCAAACGACTGGTCTACGTGACCCCTGTGGCGTTCGGGGTCAGTGTCGTCTGCTTTCTCCTCGTCCACCTCGCGCCGGGCGATCCCTTGAGCGCAGTGCTGCCGGCCGACGCCACCCAGGCGACCATCGACGAGATGCGGGCTGCCTACGGCTTCGACAAGCCGCTGCCGGTCCAGTACCTGATCTGGCTGTGGCACGTGCTGCATGGCGATCTCGGCGTCTCGATCGCCACCGGACGGCCGGTGCTGGGCGAGGTCAGCCGCGCCGTGGTGAACTCCCTGATCCTCGCCTCGGTGGCGACCGTGATCGGCTTCACCTTCGGCACGCTGTTCGGCTTTGTGGCGGGCTATCATCGGAACTCGCTGGCCGACCGGGCAGCCTCGGCGCTCTCGGTGTTCGGCGTGAGCGTGCCGCATTACTGGCTCGGCATGGTCCTGGTGATCGTGTTCTCGGCCACCCTCGGCTGGCTGCCCCCCACCGGCGCCGGGCCCGATGGGTCGGGCAACTGGCGGCCCGATTTCGACCATCTGCGCTACCTGATCCTGCCGGCCGTCACGATGTCGGTGATCCCGATGGGCATCATCGCCCGAACGGTTCGGGCCCTGGTCGCCGACATCCTGTCCCAGGATTTCGTCGAGGCGCTGCGCGCCAAGGGCATGGATGAGCGCGGCGTGTTCAAGCACGTCGTGCGCAACGCCGCCCCGACGGCACTCGCCATCATGGGCCTGCAGCTCGGCTACCTGCTGGGCGGCTCGATCCTGGTCGAGACCGTATTCGCATGGCCGGGCACCGGCTTCCTCCTCAACGCCGCGATCTTCCAGCGCGACTTGCCCCTGCTCCAGGGCTCGATCCTCGTGCTGGCGATGTTCTTCGTGGCCCTCAACCTCCTGGTGGACGTGATGCAGACCGCCCTCGACCCGCGCATCGAGCGCGCCTGAGCCGGAGCCTGATGATGACCGCTCCCATCACCGCGGCCTCCATCGCCCTCGACGGCGGCGTGCTCGCCGCCGAGGACGCGGCACCCGAGGCCGCCTTCATCCCGTCGCGCGGCTTCTGGGGCCATGTCGGCCACCGGCTGGTGCGCGACCCCGTCGCCGTGAGCGCCGGCGCCCTGATCCTGCTCGTCGTGATCGTCGCGATCCTGTCGCCCTGGATCACCCCTATGGATCCCTACAAGGGCTCCATGCTGCGCCGCCTCCGCCATGTCGGCGACGCCACCTACTGGCTCGGCTCCGACGAGCTCGGCCGCGACATGATCAGCCGGCTGATGCTCGGCGCCCGGCTCTCGCTGTTCATCGGCGTCACGCCGGTCCTGATCGCCTTCGTGATCGGCTCCGCCATCGGCATCCTGGCGGGCTATGTTGGCGGCTGGACCAACACGATCCTGATGCGCACCATCGACGTGTTCTTCGCCTTCCCGTCCGTGCTGCTGGCCATCGCCCTGTCGGGCGCGCTCGGCGCCGGCATCTTCAACTCGATCGTCTCGCTGACCTGCGTGTTCGTGCCCCAGATCGCCCGGGTGGCCGAGAGCGTCACCACCGGGATCCGCCGCCGCGACTACATCGACGCCGCCAAGCTTTCGGGGGCCTCGGCGCTGACGATCATGCGCGTGCAGGTGCTGGGCAATGTCGTCGGGCCGATCTTCGTCTACGCGACCAGCCTGATCTCGGTCTCGATGATCCTGGCCTCCGGCCTGTCGTTCCTCGGCCTCGGCGTGCGACCGCCGGAGCCCGAATGGGGCCTGATGCTCAACACCCTGCGCACCGCGATCTACGTCAATCCGGTCGTGGCCGCCCTTCCAGGGGTCTGCATCTTCATCGTTTCGATCGCCTTCAACCTGTTCTCGGACGGGCTCCGGTCCGCCATGGAGATTCGCCAGTGAGCGTCATCCCGGACGCCCCCGATCCGTTCGCCCACGACCGCGGCGGACCGGCCCAGCCGCTCCTGTCGGTCTCGGGGCTGATCAAGCACTTCCCGGTCCGCAAGACCGGAGGCAAAAAGCAGGTGGTCCGCGCCGTCGACGGCATCGACTTCGACGTCCTGAAGGGCGAGACGCTCGGCATCGTCGGCGAGTCCGGCTGCGGGAAATCGACAACCGCCAAGCTGCTGATGGGCCTGATCGCGCGCGATTCGGGCCACATGCTGTACGACGGCCAGGCGATCGGCGAGCGCGCCATGCCGTGGCGGTCCTACCGCCGCCAGGTCCAGATGGTGTTTCAGGACAGCTACGCGTCGCTCAACCCGCGCATGACCGTGGAGCAGTCGATCGCCTTCGGCCCGAAGGTCAACGGCGTGCCCGGCCGCGAGGCCGTGGAGCGCGCCCGCGCACTGCTCGCCCGGGTCGGCCTGGAGCCGAAGCGCTTCGCCGGCCGCTACCCGCACGAGATTTCCGGCGGCCAGCGCCAACGGGTCAACATCGCCCGCTCCCTCGCCCTGGAGCCGCGGCTGGTGCTCCTCGACGAGGCGGTCTCGGCGCTGGACAAGTCGGTGGAGGCGCAGGTGCTGAACCTGCTCCTCGACCTCAAAGCCGAGTTCGGCCTGACCTACATCTTCATCAGCCACGACCTGAACGTCGTGCGCTTCATCTCCGACCGGGTGATGGTGATGTATCTCGGTCGGGTCTCGGAGATCGGCCCGTCCGACACGGTGCTCGACGCGCCGGCCCATCCCTATACCGAGGCGCTGCTCGCCTCGATGCCGTCGCTCGATCCCGACAACCGCACCCAGGCCGCGCTGCTGCAGGGCGACCCACCCAACCCGATCGATCCGCCCACGGGGTGCCGCTTCCATCCGCGCTGCGCGCTTGCCGAGGGAGTCTGCGCCGAGAAGGAGCCGCCGCTCGACGCGATCCGGCCCCTGCACCGGGTCGCCTGCCTCGCCCGCCAGCCCGGCTCCGGCCATTCCGCGGCGCCCGGCGAGGCGCTCGCGGCATGAGCAATCCGATGCCTCCTTCAGAACCCGCCGTCGCACTCAAGGACCTCCGGGTCGCCTTCGGCAAGGTGCAGGTCGTCGACGGCGTCGATCTGACCGTCGAACGCGGGCAGGCGCTGGCGCTCATCGGCGAATCCGGCTCGGGCAAGAGCGTGACGCTCCGCGCGATCCTGCGCCTGTTCCCGGAAGGGCGCAGCCGGATCGAGGGGAAGATCCTGGCCGCCGGCAAGGACGTGCAGGCCCTCACCAAGCGCCAGCTCGCCGATTTCCGCGGCGGCGACGTCTCGATGATCTTCCAAGAGCCGCTGCTCGCCTTCGACCCGGTCTACACGGTCGGCCAGCAGATCACCGAGGCGATCCACCGCCACGAGAAGATTTCCAAGGGCGATGCCCGGAAGCGGGCGCTCGCCCTGTTCGAGCGGGTGCGGATCCCGAGCCCGGAGCGGCGCCTCGACAATTATCCGCACGAGATGTCGGGCGGCATGCGCCAGCGGGCCATGATCGCGCTGGCGCTGTCCTGCCACCCACAGGTCTTGCTCGCCGACGAGCCGACCACCGCGCTCGACGCGACCGTGCAGATCCAGGTTCTCCTGCTCCTGCGCGAGCTGCAGCGCGACCTCGGCCTGTCGATCGTGATCGTCACCCACGATCTCGGAGCGGCCGTCGAGGTCGCCGACCGGATCGCCGTGATGTACGCGGGCAAGATCGTCGAAACCGGCACCGCCCATCAGGTCGTGCTGAACCCGCACCATCCCTACACGATCGGCCTGCTGCGCAGCCGGGCCGAGGGGGCGCTGGCCAAAGGCTCCCGGCTCCAGACGATTCCCGGCAGCCCGCCGGACCTTGCCAACCGCCCGCCGGGCTGTCCCTTCGCGCCGCGCTGCTTCCTGGCCGAAGAGCGCTGCCGCCGGGAGATGCCGCCGGTCGGCGACATCGCCCCCGGCCATCAGGTCGCGTGCTGGCGGACAGAGGAGGCCGCGGCCGCCTACCGGGCCGGTCCGACCCCGGTCCGCGCCGCGGAGCTGGTTCCGGCCTGACCCGCTCCGGCTCCGTGCGGCGACACCATCGCCGGCGTCATTCCGGGGCGCCGCAGGCGAGCCCGGACCCGGAGGCGCACGCCCGGTGGTGGGCAATCCAGAACCGCTGGTGATCCCAGAGGTCGCGGAACGGCGAGAATGGACCCGGACTCGCCCCGCCGTGACGGCGGCTGATCCGGCGATTCCGCGTGGTCACGCCTTCAGCACGGGTTCGGCGATGTCGCCGCCGCCGCCGCGGGCCTTCAGGTAATCCGGCTGGAACAGGCACATCCGCACGGCGTCGCGATAGCGCCCGTTGACGAAGAATTCGTCCTTCAGCACACCTTCGGGCCGGAAGCCGCAACGCTCGTAGATCCGCACCGCCCGGGCATTGTCCCGGTCGACGTGCAGGTAGAGCTTGTGGATGTTGAGCACGCTGAACGCGTAATCCATGGCGATCCGCGTCGCCTGCCAGGCGTAGCCCCGTCCCTGGAAGCTCGGGTGGATCGCGATCTGGAACTCGCAGCGCCGGTGCAGGTGGTTGATCTCGACGAGCTCGATCAGCCCGGCCGGCTCGCCGCCGGGATCAGCCACGATGAAGCGGCGCTCGGTCTGGTTGTGGATGTTGCGCTCGTAGAGCTGCTGCAGTTCGGCGAAGGACTCGTAGGCCTCCTCGAACCAGTAGCGCATGATGCTGTCGTTGTTGTTGAGCTGGTGGACGAAGCGGAGGTCCTCCCGTTCCAGCGGTCGCAGCTTGATGGTGATTCCGGTCATCGCGTTCATGACGCATACGCCTCGATCAGGTTGCGCAGGAACCGCTCGCCCTGGCCGAGGGCGTCGAGGGTGATGAACTCGTCGGGCTGGTGGGCCTGCGCGATGTCGCCCGGCCCGCAGACGACGGTCGGGATCCCTGCTGCCTGGAATTGCCCGGCCTCGGTCGCGTAGGGGACCGCGATGGTGCGGTTGTGTCCGGCGAGCCGCAGGCAGAGCCGCTCGGCCTCGGATCCGGGCTCCGGGGCGAGGCCGGGGATGTCGACCTCCTCCAGGGTCTCGATCCGCCCGAACGCGCCGTAGCGGTTGAGGCGCTCGCGCGTCACCCGTTCGACCTCTACCGCGAAGAGCCGCGGAATCTCGGCCGGGTCGAGGTCCGGCAGGCCGCGATACTCCCAATGGAAGCGGCATTCCTTGGCCAGGATGTTCCGGGCCGTGCCGCCGTGGATCGTCCCGACATGGACCGTGGTCGAGGCCGGGTCGAACCGCCCCGACGGGTCGCCGCGCTCGATCATCAGATCGGCGATCCGGTTCAGACCGGCCACGAGTTCGCAGGCCGCGGTAACGGCGTTGGCCCCGAGGGCGGGCCGCGCCGAATGGGCCTCATGCCCGTGCACGGTGGTGAGGCAGGTGACGATGCTCTTGTGCGCGTCCGCCACCTCCATGCCGGTGGGCTCGCCGACGATCACGGCGCCGGGCCGCGGCAGGTCGGCACCGAAGCGCCCGATCCCGTCCATGGAGCCCAGGCAGGTCGTCTCCTCGTCGTAGGAGAGCAGGATATGAATCGGCCGCTTCAGGTCGGCGGCCAGCATGTCGGGCACCAGCGCCAGCGCCAGGGCGTCGAAGCCCTTCATGTCGACGGCGCCCCGCCCATAGGCCCGGCCGTCGGCGACGCGCAGGATGAACGGGTCGGTGCTCCAGGCCTGCCCCGCCACCGGCACCACGTCGGTATGGCCGGAGAGGACGACACCGCCGTCGATCATCGGGCCGATCGTCGCGAGAACGGCCGCCTTGTCGCCTGCCGCGTTCGGCAGGCGCAGGTACGGCACGCCCCAGCCATCCAGGTAACCGCAGACAAACGCGATCAGCGCGAGATTGGATTTGTCGCTCTCCGTGTCGAAAGACACGAGGCGGGCCAGCATATCGAGCGTGCTCAGCCGCTCGCCGGTCGCAGGCATGGATTCCTCCGGAGCGGGGCCCCGGGCCGGGGCCTCAATGCAGGCTGCGGCGGACGTGCGGGCTGTCGAGGGAGAAGGCGGGAATCTCCGCCTCGAAGCTCTCACCGGCGACCGTCGCCATGGTGTAGCTGCCGGCCATCAACCCGTCGGGCGTGTTGAGCGGGCAGCCGCTCGTGTAGCAGAAGGTCTCGCCCGGCTCCAGCACCGGCTGCTTGCCGACGACGCCGGTGCCGCGGACCTCCTGGCAGGCTCCGTGCCCGTCGATGATGCGCCAGTGGCGGGAGCGCAGCTGCACCTGTTCGCTGCCGTTATTCACGATCTCGACCGTATAGGCGAAGAAATACCGGCTCTCGTTCGGCGAGGATTCTTCCTCGACGAAACGGGACTGAACCGTCACGCTAATTCCTCGCGTCTCGGCCTTGTACATCGCCCTGTCAGGCCCTTCTTCGAACGGTTCGACTCGCTGAAGCCGAACGAAACGCGCTTCACCGGGGGTGGTAGTAGGCGCTCTAATCCCCGTCAATCGCGGTGGACTACCTCGCGGGGCCCGGATCTGGCTAATTGGTGGTCGGGCGCGCAGAGGATGCAGCGTGCGGCGCGCCGGGGGGCCGCGCGGGTTAAGCCGGCATTAGCCAGTCGCGGCGGAAAACGGACGAGGGACGCGGACCTGCCGGGGCGCGCGAAGGAGTCAGGCGCGATGAACGCGGGCGCACGCAGGGGAGCCGCCGATTCGGGCGTGAAAGGCCGCGCCGGGATCCTGCCGGCCCAGGCGATCGCCGAACTCGCTGCGGCAGGCGGCATCCGCACCGCGCGCGCCTTCGCGACCGACCAGATCCAGCCCGCCAGCCTCGACCTGCGCCTCGGCGATACGGCCTACCGCGTCCGCACGAGCTTCCTGCCCGGGACGAGTCGCACGGTCCAGGCCTGCGTCGAGCGGCTGTCGCTGCATGCGATCGACCTGCGCCCCGGCGCGGTCCTGGAGACGGGCTGCGTCTATATCGCCGAGTTGCAGGAGGGCCTCGCGCTCCCGGCCGACCTCGCGGCCGCGGCGAACCCGAAGAGCTCGACCGGGCGCATCGACGTGTTCACCCGGGTGATCACCGACCGGGGTGAGGCCTTCGACCAGGTCGAGCCCGGCTATACCGGCCCGCTCTACGCGGAGATCTCGCCGCGCACCTTCCCGGTCCTGGTCCGCACCGGCTCGCGCCTGTCGCAGATCCGCTTCCGCCGCGGCGCGCCGCGGCTGACGGAGGCCGAGCTCGGCCTGCTCCACGCCCGCTCGGCGCTGGTCGACGCGGGCAACCCGTCCTTCCAGGGCGGCGTCGCGGTCTCGGTGGACCTGTCCGGGTTCGACGGCCTCGTCGGGTATCGGGCCAAGCGCCATACCGGCCTCGTCGACGTGGACGCCCCCGGGCGTCACCGGGCTGCGGATTTCTGGGAGCCGCTCGCGGCCGACGGCTCCGGCAGCCTGATCCTCGATCCCGGCCAGTTCTACATCCTGGCCTCGAAGGAATCGGTGCAGGTCCCGCCGGACCACGCCGCCGAGATGGTGCCGTTCGATCCCCTGGTCGGCGAGTTCCGGGTTCACTACGCCGGCTTCTTCGATCCGGGCTTCGGCTATGCCGGGGCCGGCGGCGAGGGCGCCCGTGCCGTGCTGGAGGTCCGCTCGCGCGACGTGCCGTTCCTGCTGGAGGACGGCCAGATCGTCGGCCGTCTCGTCTACGAGCGCATGCTCGACCTGCCGGAAACGCTCTACGGGGCAGGGGCCGGCTCGAACTACCAGGCTCAGGGCCTCAAGCTCTCGAAGCATTTCGTCCTTTAGGCGGGGCGCGGATCCACGGACGGGAGCTTCGATCGCATGGATGCGGTGGACCGGAAGATCCTGGACATCCTCCAGCAGGACGCGACACTCCCGGTGGCGGAACTCGCCGAGCGGGTCGGCGTCAGCGCGGCGCCGTGCTGGCGCCGGGTGAAGAAGCTGGAAGCGTCCGGCGTCATCCGCCGCCGGGTGGCGCTGGTCGACCGCCGCAAGGTCAACGTGCCGACAACGGTGTTCGTGGCCGTGAAGGCGCCCCGCCACGCCGCCGACTGGTCCGATGCCTTCCGGCGGGTCGTCGCCGGCTTCCCCGAGATCGTCGAGGCGTGGCGCCTGACCGGCGAGATCGATTACCTGCTGCGCATCGTCGTGCCCGATATCGAGGCCTATGACGCGGTCTATCAGCGCCTGATCGCCAAGCTCGAATTCTCGAACCTGTCCTCCTCCATCGCCATGGAGGAGATGAAGTACACGACGGCCGTTCCGACGATCTACGTGGCGTAGGTCGAGACGGGCGCGCCCCTGCCTCGCGATCGCATGGTCCGACCCACGATCGTCACCCCGCCGCGACCGCGTAGGTGCGGTGGATCGAGGAGGCCTGCACCCGGTGGTCGTATCCGTAGACGTGGATCGACACGGCCGCGTCGGGCCCGTCATTGGCGATTCGATGCAGGTTCGGGCCGGACGGCATCATGCAGGCCACGAAGCCGGGCGCGCGGACCACGTCCTGAGTCGCCACCGCGTGCGTGTCGCTGATCGGGCGGTACCAGGTCTCGCGGAGCGTCCCGCGAAGCAGGCCGAAGCAGCACGAGCAATGGTGGTCGTGCACCGGCGTGACGGCGCCCGGCGGCCAGACCATGGCCCAGACGCTCACCGCCTCCGTGCCAAACAGCAGGTTGCGGGAGAGGCCTTCGCCGTGCGCCGTCAACCGCGACGGGTCGAGCAGCTCTGGGCGTGCCAGGATGCGCAGCAGCGTCGCGCGGGCGGAGGCGAGATAGGCGTCCGGTGCGCGGCGGGCCGACACGGCGAGATCGGCCAGCATCGCTTCCATTTCGGCCGGGACGGTTGGCTGCGGCATCGACAGGCTCCGGACGCGCTTTCAGGCTGCGCAGAGCGTAGCGCATCGACGCCGCCGTGCGTTTGCGAAAGCCGCCGCCAATCCAGCTTCTGGCGCAATCAGGTTGCTCCATAGCGGCAAAAGGCGAAATGCGGTGCCAATCGTCTGGCCGACGGAGACATGACAGTTTCGGCTGTCGGCCGCGGATGGAGCAGAGCTGCCGATTCCGTTCAGGAGCCGGCGACGGACCGCTCGAAGGCGCGCACCAGGGCGATGTCGAGCTTGCCGTCCATGCCGTAGAGGATCTCCATGGCCTGCGCGGCCGGCATGGGCGGCCGGTAGGGGCGGCTCTCCACCAGGGCGGCGTAGACGTCGCAGACGGTGATCAGGCGGACGATGTCGCGGATGGCCTCGCCCTTCAGCCCGTCCGGGTAGCCCGAGCCGTCCAGCATCTCGTGATGATGGCGCACCACCGTGAGGACGGTGTCGTCGAACCCGCCGGCCTTGACCAGGATCTCGTGGCCGAGGGCCGCGTGCTCGCGCATCACCGCCCGCTCCCCAGGATCGAGGGGCCCGGGCTTGTTCAGGATCGACAAGGGGATCTTGGCCTTACCGACGTCGTGGACCAGGGCAGCGCGGACGAGGTGCTCGCGATCCGCCGACGAGAATCCGAGGTCGATCGCGAACGTGGCGGCGAGGCCCGCAACCAGCAGGCAGTGCTGGTAGGTCGCGTCGTCGTAGGCGCGCACGGTCTCGAGCCAGGCTTTGAGGCCGCCGGTGCCGATCGCCCCGAGGATCGGCTCAAGGGTGGCGTCGATGACGGCCGCATCGACCGTGCCGTGATCCCGCGCCGAGTCGAGCAGGTTGGCGATGGCGGCGCTCGCGCGGCCGGCGGCCTGCACGACGACCGGGCTGCCCGTTACGGGCCGGCTCGGCGTCTGCGGCGACGCGGGCCGGAGCTGCGTCTGCAGCGCCTCGACCACCGTCGTGATCGGCGTATCCATCGGCAGGCACAGCCGCCCGCCGAGGTTGCGCGCCACGGATAGGCTGCGCTGGCCCATGCTGCGCATCAGGAAGACGCGGGGAAGCCCGGGATTTGCCGCGATGAGGCTGCGCAGACCGGTGAGCGGCGAGGGCAGCAGGTCGAAGTCGACGACCACGGCCACGCACGGGCCGGGTGGCGGCGCCTCGGAGGCGCCGAGCACCGCGCAGGGGGCGATCTGCTCGAGCGCGTGCCGCAGGTCGGCGCGGCTGTCCGGCTGGTCGGTGTAGAGGATGAGCGTGCCCGCGCGCATCTGGGCCTTGGCGAGGATGGACACCGCCAGGTTCGGCCGGGGGCGTCGGGTTCCGTGTGATAGCACACAGATCTTGCCAGAGCTTTACGGGCGCCCCGCGTCAGCCGGCAGCCGCCGCGTCGAGGAGCCACGCCACCTCGCCCGCGCTGATCACGCGGCCCGCAGGAAGCTCCGCGCCCGCGGCAAGGCGGGTCAGCGGCGCCCGCTTGCCCGCACCGGTCACGAGGAACAGCACGTGCCGGGACGAGGCGAGCGCCGGGACGGTGAGGGTGATCCGCGGCACGAACGGCGCCAGCCCGGCCTCCGGCACGGGCGCGACGAGCCGCGCAGTCTCGTCCACGGCCGGCTTACCGGGAAACAGAGAGGCGGTGTGGCCGTCCTCGCCGAGACCGAGGAGCACGAGGTCGAAGAGCGGCCGGGCGGGGTCGAGGCTGTCGGCCCCGTAGAAGTCCAGCAACGCGCGCTCGTAGGCGCGGGCGCCGGCCTCCGCACCTGAATCCGACGGGATGAAGTGCAGGTGGGTCGGCGGGATCGAAGCGCCGTGGCCGAACGCCTCGCGGACCATCCGGACGTTGCTGCGGGCGTCGTCCCACGGGACGACCCGGTCGTCGCCGAAGAACCAATGGACCCGCTCCCACGGCACCCGCGTCGCGTAGTCCGGGCCGGCGAGCAGCCCGTAGAGCACCTTGGGCGTCGAGCCGCCGGACAGGCAGATCGCAATCCGATCGGACCGGCTCTCGCCGCAGGCCGCGATCAGCCGCTCGGCCGCCTCGCGGGCGACGGCCTCGGGATCCTTCAGGATGTGGGTGCAAGCCGGAAGGCTCATGGAACGCCCCTACTTCTTCGGCTCCTGATGGCCGCCGAAGCCCTTGCGCATCGCCGACAGGAGCTTGTCGGCGTAGCTCTCGTGCTCGCGGGAGCGGAAACGGCGGTACAGGGCGGCTGACAGCACCGTGGCCGGTACGCTCTCCTCGATGGCGGCGTTGATGGTCCAGCGGCCTTCGCCGGAATCCTCGACGTAGCCGGAGAAATCCGTGAGCTGCTCATCGCCGGCCAGCGCCTGGGCGGTGAGGTCGAGGAGCCAGGAGGAGACGACGCTGCCGCGCCGCCAGACTTCGGCGATGTCGCCCATGTTGAGGTCAAAGCGGCGCTCGGCCGGCAGCGCCTCGGAATTGGCGTGGCGGAGGATGTCGAACCCCTCCGCGTAGGCCTGCATCAGGCCGTATTCGATGCCGTTATGGACCATCTTGACGAAATGGCCGGCGCCGGTCGGCCCGGCATGGATGTAGCCCTGCTCGGCGCGCGGGTCGCGGCCGTCGCGGTTCGGGGTCTTGGGGATGTCGCCGATGCCCGGCGCCAGGGTCTTGAAGATCGGGTCGAGGCGGTCGACCGTCTCGGTGTCGCCGCCGATCATCATGCAATAGCCGCGCTCCAGCCCCCAGACGCCGCCCGAGGTGCCGACATCGACATAGTGCAGGCCCTTCTCCTTCAGGGCGATGCCGCGGCGGACATCGTCGCCGTAGAACGAGTTGCCGCCGTCGATGATGCAGTCGCCGGTTTGCATCAGGCCCGAGAGGGTTTGGACGGCCTCCTCGGTGATCGCCCCTGCCGGCAGCATCACCCAGGCCGCGCGCGGCACCTCCAGCTTGGAGACCAGATCCTCCAGGCTCGACGCGCCGACCGCTCCGGCCTCCACCAGGGCCGCGACCGCGGCCGGGTTCTGATCGAACACGACGGCCGTGTGGCCGTCCCGCAGGAGCCGCCGGACGATGTTGCCGCCCATCCGGCCGAGGCCGATCATGCCGAGTTGCATCTTCGATCTCCTCAGATTTTCCTTCCCCCTGCGGGGAGGGATCAGGAACGGGGGTGTCCCAGGATCGCGAGGCGCGGGGCCTCCTGGGACACCCTCCGGGTCATCCCGGGGCCGCGCAGCGGAACCTGGGATCCAGAGCCGTCAAGGCGCTCCGACCTCGCGCCACCGGCGGTTCCGGATTCCGGGCCCGCCTCCGGTGCCCCGGAATGACAGCGCGGATCCAACACCAAGTCGGCCGGTAACGCGCGCCTAGGCAACCGCCGCCTTCAGCGCCGCCGCGACACGCTTCAGTCCGGTCTCGAGATCGCCCTTGATGTGCACCCGCAGCGCCCGGCGGCCGCGCTCGGCGAGCACCGCGAAATCGCCCCGCGCCTGCGCGGCCACCACAGTGGCGAACCCGAGCTTGCGGCCGGGAATCGGCAGGTCCTGCGTCGGGTCCGCGGTGATCTGGAGGAACACGCCGGTATCCGGGCCACCCTTGTAGGCCTGACCGGTGGAATGCAGGAACCGCGGCCCGAATTCCAGGCAGGTCGCGACCTTGCGGGCGTCCCGAATGGCGATCCGTGCCTCCTGCAGGATGCCGGCGGTCGTGGCATTGCGCGGCACGTAGGCAAGCAACCCGAGATAGTCGCCGTCCTTCAGCCGGGCGAGCTGCGCCTTCAGCGCCGCCTCGAGGCCATCCGAGGCCTGCTTCAGCCCGTCGGCGTTGCGCGGGTCGGCGTAGAGGGCGATCGCGTTGTCGGAGAAGAGTGGCGTCTCCGGGGGGAGGGCGCCGCTCGCCTCGGCTTCCGCGAACAGCTTCTTGGTCTCGACCTTGCTGGCCTCGACATCCGGCTGATCGAACGGGTTGATGCCGAGTACCGCGCCCGCCACCGCGGTGGCCATCTCCAGGCGGTAGAATTCCTGGGGCAGCTGCTCGACCCGGTCGAGGGTGATGCGGGCGATCGGGTGGCCGTCCCGCTCCAGGGCGCGCAGGGCCTCGTCCTGCGCCGCCTCGGCCTGGCCATCGAGGCGCAGGTAGATGAAGAACCGGTCGCGGCCGTAGACTGCCGGAACATCGACCGGCTCGCCGTCCACCGGCACCAGGCCCTTGCCCTGCTTGCCGGTCGATTCCGCGATGAGCTGCTCGGCCCAAGCGCCGAAGCTGTCGATCGCCGGGGAGGCGATGACCGTCACCTTGTCCCGCCCCGCGAGCGCCGCCGCGCCCATGGCGGTGCCGAGCAGGACGGCGGGGTTCACCGCCGGAGGGACCACCGGCCCACAGGAGCGGACCATGATCCGTGCCGTCTCGAGGAGCGCCTTCACGTCGAGGCCCATGGCGGCCGCCGGCACGAGGCCGAAGGCCGAGAGCACCGAGTAGCGCCCGCCGATCTGCTTCACCCCATAGAAGATCTTCTTGAAGCCGTCCGTCTTGGCGGCGCGCTCCATGTCGGAGCCCGGATCCGTGACCGCGACGAAATGGTCGCCGGCCCGATCACCGAGCACCTCCTTGGCGCGGCCCAGGAAGTAGTCGCGAAACACGTTGGGCTCCAGCGTCGAGCCGGACTTCGACGCGACGATGAACAAGGTCTTGGCCAGATCGATGCTCGCTTCGAGGGCGCGCACCTGATCCGGATGCGTCGAGTCGAGGATCTGAAGCTTGGGAAAACCCTCGCGGGGACCGTAGGTCAGGCTCAGCACCTCCGGGCCGAGGCTCGACCCGCCCATGCCCAGTACCACCGCGTCGGTGAAGCCCTGGCCCTTCACCCATTCGGAGAAGGCGGCGTAATCGGCGGCCTTCTCAAGCTCCTCCTCGACGATGTGCAGCCAGCCGAGCCAGTTCGCCTCGTCGTGGCCCGACCACACGGTGGCATCACCCGCCCAGAGGCGGCGGATCGCGCCGCTCGCGCGCCAGGATTCGACGGACTTCTTCGCTTCGTTCGCCAGCGTCTCGTCGAGCGCCAGGCTCTGCCCGTCCAGCCGGTGGCCGAGCAGCGCCGCGCGCTTGCCCGCCACGGCGCCGAGCAGATTGTCGGCCGCGTCGATGAAGAGCTGAACGCCCTCCCGCACCAGCTGCTCGGCGATTGTCTCGATGTCGATGCCCGTCCGGGCCAAGCGCGCCATCACGGCCTCGGCGCCGGGCACGTCCTCCTCGATCGTCGCCCGCACCACGCCGTGGTCGCGGAACGCGTCCATGGTGGCGGGCGGCATGGTGTTGACGGTGTTCGGGCCGATCAGCTCCTCGACGTAGAGGACGTCGGAATAGGCCTTGTTCTTCACGCCCGTGGAGGCCCAGAGCAGCCTCTGTGCCTTGGCGCCCTTCTCGGCGAGCGCCGTCCACTTCGATTCCGCGAAGATCCTCTTGTAGCGCTGGTAGGCGAGCTTGGCGTTGGCGATCGCCACCTTCCCCTTGAGCTGCTCCAGGGCGATCTTCTCGTCCGGGTCGTTGGCCTGCGCGATCTTCTCGTCGAGGAGCTTGTCGACCAGCACGTCGATGCGGCTGATGAAGAAGCTCGCCACGCTGGCGATCCGCGAGACGTCGTGGCCGGCCTTCGCGCGTTCGTCGAGACCGTCAATGAAGGCGCGTGCCACCGCCTCGTAGGCCTCCTGCGAGAACAGCAGGGTGACGTTGATCGAGATGCCCTCGCTGGTCAGTTGCCGGATCGCCGGGATGCCCTGGGGCGTCGCCGGCACCTTGACCATCAGGTTGTCGCGGGAGACGGCCTTGTGCAGGCGCCGCGCCTCGTTCAGCGTCTCCTCGGTGTCGAGGGCGAGGTAGGGCGAGACCTCCAGGCTGACGTAGCCGTCGGCGCCGTCGCTGGCCTCGTAGACCGGGCGGAGCACGTCGGCGGCGGCCTGGATGTCGGCGATCGCCAAACCCTCGTAGAGGTCGATGACGCGGCTGTCGCCGGTCTCCTGGACGGCCTTGATGCTCGCATCGTACTCGTCCGAGTGGCCGATCGCCTTCTCGAAGATCGACGGGTTGGAGGTCACGCCCCGCAGGCCATCGCGTTCCACGAGTTGCTTGAGTTCACCTTTCTCGATGAAGCCCCGGGCCACGAAATCGAGCCAGACCGCTTGATCCTGTTCGTCGTGCAGGGCCTTGAGCGCGTTCATGTCGGTTCCTCGTCTCGCGTACCGCTACTTGCCGGGCGCTCTCACTCCCCCCTCTGCGGGGGAGGGTGGCCCTCGCGTCAGCGAGGGTCGGGAGAGGGGAACCCGGGGTCAGAAGAGGGCGGAGCAGATGTGAAGGCCGCAGCCTCGTTCTGCACCGTCGCTCCCCTCTCCCGCTCGCCTTCGGGGCCACCCTCTCCCGCAGAGGGGGGAGGGAGACCGTCGCGCCTGAGCCGCTACTTCCCGTGCTTGGCCACCTGTGCCTTGGCGGCCTCCAGAACCTTCTCGGGGGTAAAGCCGAACTTGCTCTGGAGATCCTTGATCGGCGCCGAGGCGCCGAACGTGTGCATGCCGATGATCGCGCCCTCGGTGCCGGCATAGCGATCCCAGCCGATCACGCTGCCCTGCTCGACCGCCACCCGCGCCTTCACGGCCGGCGGCAGCACCGAGTCGCGATAGGCCTGATCCTGCCGCTCGAACAGCTCCCAGGACGGCAGCGACACCACCCGGGCCTTCACGCCGTCGGCCTTCAGCGCCTCGTAGGCGCCGATGCAGAGCTGCACCTCGGATCCGGCGCCCAGCAGGATCACCTCCGGCGTGCCCTCGCAGTCGGCCAGCACGTAGCCCCCCTTGGCGGTTCCCGAAGCCGCGCCGAACTTCGTACGGTCGAGCGTCGGCAGCGGCTGGCGGGAGAGGGCGAGCACCACCGGCTGGTTCTTCGACGAGAAGATCACCCGGTAAGCCTCGGCCACTTCGTTGGCGTCGGCCGGGCGCAGGGTGATGAGCCCGGGGATGCAGCGCAGCGACAGAAGCTGTTCCACCGGCTGGTGAGTCGGCCCGTCCTCCCCCACGCCGATCGAATCGTGGGTGAAGATGTGGAAGACCGGCAGCTCCATCAGGGAGGCGAGCCGGATCGGCGGCCGCATGTAGTCGGCGAAGACCAGGAAGGTCGCGCCGTAGGCCCGCAAACCGGAGAGGCCTAAGCCGTTCACGATCGAGCCCATGGCGTGCTCGCGGACGCCGAAATGCAGGTTGCGGCCGCCCGGCGAGAACGGGCCGAACGAGCCCGCGCCCGCGAAGGTCAGGTTCGACTTGTTGGACGGCGCCAGATCGGCCGAGCCGCCGAGGAGGAACGGTACGTGCTCGGCGATGGCGTTGAGCACCTTGCCAGACGATTCGCGGGTGGCGAGACCCTTGGCGTCCGGCTCGAAGACCGGGATGTCCTTCTCCCAGCCATCCGGGAGGCGGCCCTCCAAGAAGGCGTTCAGATCCTCGGCGTGATCGGCATCGGCCTCCTTGGCCTTCGTCAGCAGGTCCTGCCACGAATCGTAGAGGCCGGCGCCGCGCTTGCCGATCCCGTCCCGGAAGTTCTCCTGAACGCCGTCCGGCACGAGAAACTGGGCGTCCTCCGGCCAGCCATAGGCGCGCTTGGCGCCCTTGACCTCGTCCTCGCCGAGCGCGTCCGAATGCGCCTTCGACGTACCCTGCTTCTTCGGCGCGCCGTAGCCGATCACCGACTTGACGATGATCAGGGTCGGCCGGTCGCTGGTTGCGAGGAACGTCTCGATCGAACCCGCGAGCGCATGCACGTCGTTGGCGTCGGCGACGCGCAGCACCTGCCAGCCATAGGCCAGGAACCGGGTCGCCACCTCCTCGCCGAAGGCCAGTTCGGTGTGGCCCTCGATGGTGACGGTGTTGTCGTCGTAGATCCAGCAGAGGTTGGCGAGCCGCAGGTGGCCGGCCAGCGATGCGGCCTCCGAGGCGACGCCCTCCATCAGGTCGCCGTCCGAGCAGATTGCGTAGACGTTGTAGTCGAACAGCGGCAGGTTCGGCCGGTTCAGGTGCTGGCCGAGGAAGCGGCTGCCCATCGCCATGCCGACCGAGTTGGCGACACCCTGGCCGAGCGGGCCGGTGGTGGTCTCGACGCCGGTGGTGAAGTGATATTCCGGGTGGCCGGGCGTGCGGCTGTCGAGCTGGCGGAACTTCCGGATGTCCTCCAGCGACACAGCCGGGGCGTTGCCGCCGTCGCTCTCGGCGACGCCCGCGAGGTGCAGAAGGGCGTAGAGCAGCATCGAGGCGTGGCCGCAGGACAGCACGAAGCGGTCGCGGTTCGGCCAGTGCGGATGCGCCGGGTCGTAGCGCAGGTAGCGGTTCCACAGGGTGTAGGCGACAGGCGCCAGCGCCATGGGCGCGCCCGCATGGCCGGAATTGGCCTTCTGCACCGCGTCGATCGCCAGCGTGCGGATCGTGTTGATGCTGAGCGTATCGATCTCAGCCAGGGCCGCCTTGGCGGGAGTGTCAGCACCGCTCATGATTTTGCGTCTTCCAGTTCGCCTCGCGCGGTCCGCTTCGCGGCTTCGCGCCGCCGCAGGACGGCGGGAGGAGCTCCGTTGGCCTTACCACCCTGCCGATCCGCCGGCCCTTCGCCGCGCGTATAGCTGAGGAGCGTGTTGACGAGCGCGACGTGGGTGAACGCCTGGGGGTAATTACCCACAAGGCGTTTGGCTTGCACGTCATATTCCTCGCTGACGAGACCCAGTTCGTTGCAGATGCCGATAAGGCGCTCGATGATCGTCCGCGCTTCGTCCCGACGGCCGAGACCGATCAGGTTGTCGGCGTACCAGAAGGTGCAGGGCAGGAAGGCCCCCTCGTTGCCCGACAGGCCGTCGGTGGTCTGTCCCTCGGTCTCGTAGCGGAGGATGAAGCCGTCCCGCATCAGGTCCCTGCCGATCGCCGCGACGGTGCCGATCACCCGCGGATCGTCCTGCGGCAGGAACCCGGTATGGGCGATCAGCAGCAGGCTCGCGTCGAGCGCCTTCGACCCGTAGGACTGGACGAAACTGTTGAGCTCGGGATCGAACCCCTTCGCGCAGACCTCGGCGTGGATCTCGTCACGGACAGCGCGCCAGCGCCGGGCATGTTCCTCGGTGGCACCGGACTCGTGCATCTCGTGCATGCGCAGGGCCCGGTCGAAGGCCACCCACGCCATCACCTTCGAGTGGGTGAAATGGCGCGGGCCACCGCGCACTTCCCAGATCCCCTCGTCGGGCCGGCGCCAAGCCTGCTCGAGATGGCCCAGGATCGCCAGCCCGACCCGCAGCCCGTCCTTGCTGACCGGCAGGCCGCGGGCATGGGCCTGATAGAGCGCGTCGAACAGCTCGCCGTAGACGTCGAGCTGAAACTGGCTGGCGGCCGCGTTTCCGATCCGCACCGGCTTCGAATTCTCGTAGCCGGGCAGCCAGTCGAGCTCGATCTCGGGCAGCAGGCGCTCGCCGCCGATGCCGTACAGGATATGCGCCTGCTCGGGGTTTCCGGCCACCGCCCGCTGCAGCCAGTCGAGCCAGTTGCGGGCCTCATCGATGTAGCCGCCGTCCATCAGGGCGATCAGCGTCAGCGTCGAGTCGCGCAGCCAGCAGAACCGGTAGTCCCAGTTGCGCTCGCCGCCGAGACCTTCGGGCAGGGAGGCGGTCGGCGCCGCCACGATGCCGCCGGTGGGCTCGTAGATCAGTGCCTTCAGAGTCAGCAGGGAGCGCTGGAGCATCCGGTCCCAGGCCGTCCCCCCGGCACAGCGGCTCGACCACGCCTGCCAGTGCTGATCCGTCGCGTCGAGGGCCCGGCGCGGCTCGATCGCCACGGGATCGTTCTCGTGGGACGGGCCGTAGCTCAGGACGAAGCGGCGCTTCTCGCCGGCATGAACGGTGAACTCGGCGACCGTCGTCTGCGCCTCTGACCCTTTCAGGTGGACGTCGGTGCGCAGCACCACCTTGTGGGGGCCCGAGACGGCCCGCAGGTCGCCCAGTTCCGAGCGGGACACCCAGGGCACCGCCGAGCCGTAATCGAAGCGGACCGCCATCTCCATCCGCATGGCGACGCGCCCGTGGACCCCCTCGACGAGGCGCACGAGGTGCGATCCGTCGCCGATCGGCATGAAGTCGGTGACCAGAACCTCGCCCTGGCGGGTGGCATGCCGCGTCTCCAGCACGAGGCTTCCCGGGCGATAGGTCCAGCGGGTCTCGACCTGCTCGGCTTCTGGGAAAATCTTCCAGAAGCCGTGCGCCTCGGTTCCGAGCAGGCTGGTGAACAAGGCCGCCGCGTCGAAGCGCGGCCAGCACAGCCAGTCGATGCTGCCCTGTCGGCTGACCAGCGCGGCGCTCCGGCAATCCCCGATCAGCGCGTAATCTTCGATGCGTGCAGCCATCCGGCCCCGGCTCCGGTCCGCGGACGGCTGCCCGGACCGTCCGCTGCAACGCACCTAGGACGGGGAAGCGGGAGATCCAGGGGACCCGTGGGCGGCTGGGCGCTGCGGCCGGGCGGTGGTTCGGCTCAGTCCCGGGCCTGCTCGAGACGCGTCGCGATGGCGGGCCAGAACCGTCCGACACCGCTGCTCGCTTCGACCGATCCCAAAATCCGTCGGCCGCTCAGCGGAGGCAGTCAGCCACCGCCAGGGAGACGGAGCCTTTCACCGCGGCAGCACCGCTGCGCACGAGGTCCGCGGCATCACCGACAACCCTTGCGGCCGGCGCCAGGGTCTCGGCTACGGTCGCGACGAAGGGCAGGGCCGGCTCCGGGATCGAACCCTCTCCGCCCGGTTCCGCAGCCTCCGCGTGGGCGGCGGCGAACGGATCGGCGGCACGTTGCGGAACCTCCGGGCATCGGCGGCCCGGACAGGTTCGGCGGTTCGCGGCCAGACGCGGAGCCGGCCGGGCCGGCGTTCCTGCAGGAAGCGCCGCGGCCTTCGAGGTCGAACCGTCGAGCGGGTAAGCCTCCGCGAAGGCCATCGAGGCTGGCAGCCGACCGGGCACCGCGACGACGGCGGCCGTCCGTGCAAAATCCGTTGGGGAGGGCGCAGTCCCGGCGGGGGCGGCAATGGATTCGGTCGTGAGGGGATCGAGTTCCGCAAGTGCCGCCCGAGCGACGGGCGGAGCCGGATTCGACGACGGGCAATAGAGCGAAGCCACGCCCAGAACGGCCACGACGGCCAGTGTCGGCAGGAACGGCATCGAGACACGGCCGGTGCCGGTTTCCGTCAGGGCGGGCTGATCTGGCCTGCGCATCCGAATCACCGATCTCCATGACCGCTTCCCGAACTCCAAGAGCGGCCAGCATTGCGGCGGAAGCTGGACCATTTGTTTTCGCGTCGGTTGCAGGCCATTGCGAACCGGCAGGGCTTCCCCCCCGGGCCGATCGCTCGCGCCGTCGTTCCGCGATGCCGCAGGCGAGCCCGGATCCGGAGGGGCACGCCGGAGCCGGGCAACCGGAACCGAAGGCGGAACAGAACCGCGGCGCTCCGGCATGTCTGGCTCACGCGCTCCGTGGCGCAACCCCGGGATGAGGGGGCTGTCGTCGGTTCAACCAACCTTCCGATTCAGGACAGGATGCGTGGCCGCAGGGCTTTCCGCCGCCGCATCCGGAGGGCACAGAGCTTGCGTAGCTTGGGCAGCCCGGACCGGGCCGCCCCTCCAAGACGACCCGCCCCGAACCGGGCTCCGATGACCGAAACCAACCTCACCGTCGCCGTGATCGACCCGAGCCGAGCCCGCGCGGCGATCCTGGAGGAAGGGCTGCGCGCAGCCGGCGTCGGCCGCGTCGTCGTCATCCCCGACACCGCGGACCTGCTGGAGCGCGTCACAGCGCTGCGGCCCGACGTGGTGGTGATCCATCTCGAGAGCCCGAGCCGGGACATCCTGGAGCAGATGTCGGGGGTCTCACGGCAGGTCGAGCGGCCGGTGGCGATGTTCGTCGACCGCTCGGACACGACCATGATGCAGGCCGCCGTGGATGCAGGGATCTCGGCCTACGTCGTGGACGGGCTGCGCGCCGAGCGGATCAAATCGATCCTCGACATCGCAATCCTGCGCTTCAACGCCTTCGCGCGGCTTCAGCGTGAACTCTCGGAGGCGCGGGGCGAGCTCGCCGATCGCAAGCTGATCGAGCGGGCCAAGGGCATCCTGATGAATCTGAAGGGCCTCAGCGAGGAGGAGGCGTACAAGCAGCTGCGCCGCAAGGCCATGAACGAGAAGCGCAAGATCGCCGATATCGCCCGTGCGATCGTCACCACGGCGGACCTGCTCGGATGAGGCTCCAGCTCGGCTACGTCCCGCTCTGCGACGCCGCGCCCCTCATCGCCGCGCACGAGCTCGGCTTTGCCCGGTCCGAGGGGCTCGAACTCGACCTTACGGCCGAGCCGTCCTGGGCGACCCTGCGCGACCGGCTGGCGCTCGGGCATCTCGACGGCGCCCACATGCTGGCACCGCTGGCGCTCGCCAGCCGGCTCGCCCTTTCGGGACCGCCCTCCGATTTGGTCGTGCCGCTGCAGCTCAGCGTCAACGGCAATGCCATCACCCTGTCGCGCGGCCTCTGGGCGGCGATGGATCCGGCAAGCGAGGAGCCGACGGATGTCGCCCGCGCCTTCGCGCGGGCCGCGGAGGAGCGGGCCCGGGCCGGCCGGCCCCTGACGCTGGGCACCGTCCATCCGTTCTCGTGCCACAGCTACCAGTTGCGGCTGTTCGCCGAGGCCGGCGGGCTCGACCCGGCGACCTTCCGCACCGTCGTCGTCCCGCCCCAGTACAGCGTCGAGACCCTGGCCCGCGGCCTCGTCGACGGGTTCTGCGCCGGCGCGCCATGGAACGACGTGGCGGTGGCGGCCGGGCACGGGCGCATCGCCGTGCAGGGCGGCGCGCTGGCACCCGACGCCCCCGAGAAGGTTCTGGCCGTGTCGGAGCGGCTCGGCGATGGGATCCTGCCGCTGGTGCGGGCGGTGGCGCGCGCCGGGCGCTGGTGCGCCGATCCGGAGAACCGCTCCGAGCTGATCCACCGAATCGCCCGCCGCGGCTATCTCGACCTCGACACGGCTCTGCTGGGACGGACTTTCGCGGGCGACCCCGCGGCGGCGGCGGAGGCCGGCCTGCTCCTGCGCTTCGGCGCCTCCGTCGAGGAGCCGCGCCTCAGGGACGCCGAGTGGCTGTTGGCGCAGATGCGCAGCTCGCAGCAGATCAGGTCCGGAGCCCTCGAAGGCTCCGCCGCGATGGTCTACAGGCCCGATCTCTACCGGGCCGCGGCGGCGGATCTCTGAGGCCGGCGACAGACGGACATGTTCGTCATTTTCGTGCAACGTCAGGCCGGGAAATGCTGGAACGTCGAGCGGGCTTGCCCGTTGTGTCTCCGCCATGCCCGGATGCCGCAAGCTCGATACTGGATCGTCGTCGTCGCATCCGCAGATGCGGGTCGAACTCCGACGCTACGTCTGCCGGGGCGCGAAGCCGCCCAGGGCGTCCAATGACAACCGCCGTCCCGGTATCGGCCACGCCTGGTACTGGGTCCTGGCAGCCGGCGTGATGCCGACGCTGGGCCTCCTGGCGATGCTCTCCTCGTTGATCTGAATCGGTTCGGCCGGTCGGGCGACGCGCTGCCACGTGGCGGCGGTCGCGGCCTGTCTCGGCCGGGGCCGGCGTTCAGCCGCCCGGGTCGGCGGCGCCCGCGGGCGAAGCGAGGCGTCACCGCGCGTCTCCGGCCGAACGCGACCTCCGCCGCCTGCCGATTGAGCCGCCGTGCGCCCGTTTTTTGTGCAGCGCATCGTGCAGGGCCGTGCCCCGCGCCAACACAGCGGTGATCAAACTTTCCTCAACGGCCGGAATGGCTTAGCGCGCCGCCGCCAACTTGGCACGAAGCCTGCTTGGATCTTGGCGTCCGTCAACGGCGACGGACAGCGCCGTCAGCGAGGCCGCTGATCCGGTTCTCCTGAGGCAGCCCCCTGCCGAGAGACGACCGGCAGCGGCTTTTTCGTGGCGGTCCGCCAACGATCCTGCATCCGAGGTTCCAAGACGCGATCGAGCGATGGCGACATCTCCTACGCACACCCGTGTTCACGATCCGCGCGCCGAAACCGGGCCGCCGCGCGAGCGACTCGTCGTCGTCGGCAACGGCATGGCGTCCCTACGCTTTCTGGAGCGCCTGACCGAGGGCTCCCCCGGCCGCTACGACGTGACCTGCGTCGGCGCGGAGCCGACCGCCGCCTACAACCGGGTCCTGCTCTCCTCGCTGCTCGGCGGCGAGGTCGACGAGGCGGCCTGCGCGTTCCGCAACCTCGACTGGTACGCTGCCCACGGCATCCGCCTGATCACCGGCGCGCCGGTGACGCAGATCGACCGGGAGAACGGCATTGTGATCGTGGGCGAGACCCACATCCTGCCCTTCGACAAGCTGGTGCTCGCGGTCGGATCCCTTCCCATCCGCCTGCCTAAGCCCGGCATGGACCTTCCGGGTGTCATCACCTTTCGCGACCTTGCCGATGTCGCGGCGATCCGGAAGGCCGCCGTCCAGCATGCCCGCGCCATCGTCATCGGCGGCGGATTGCTGGGCCTTGAGGCTGCGGTCGGGCTCGCGCGCCTCGGGGTCGACACGAGCCTGCTCCACGTCATGGACCGGCTGATGGAGCGCCAGCTCGATCATCATGCCGCCGGACTGGTGAAGCGCGCCATGGAAGCGCGTGGCGTGCGGATCATCCTCAAGGCCGACACCGACCGGATCGAGGGGGACGGCCGCGTCGAGCGCCTCGTCCTGGCCGACGGCACCGTTCTCCCGGCCGATCTGGTGGTGATGTCGGTGGGCGTGCGCCCCTCGGTGGCGCTGGCGCAGGCTGCCGGGCTGACGATCGGCCGCGGCATCACGGTCGACGACCGGATGACGACCTCGGATTCGCGCATCTTCGCGCTGGGCGAGTGTGCCGAGCACCGCGGCCAGGTCTACGGGCTGGTCGAGCCCGCCTATGAGCAGGCCGAAACGCTGGCCCGCCACCTCGCCGGTCATCCGGCCGAGTACCGCGGGACGGCTCTGTCCACGAGCCTCAAGGTGTCGGGCCTGCCGGTCTTCTCGGCGGGGATCGTGGACACGCCCGACGATGCCGAGGCGATCGTGCTCTCCGATCCGGGTGCCGGCCTCTATCGCAAGCTGCTTGTGCGCGACGGCCGGCTGCTCGGCGCGGTGTTCGTCGGCGACATCGCCGAGCAGGGCGCCTGCAAGGGGCTGATCCGCTCCGGCGATCCGATCGAGAGCGTGGACGACTTGATGTTCGGGCGCCCGGCGCCCGAGCCGCTGGCTGCTTGAGGAGGCGCGGATGTCCGAGACCACCACCCAGATCGCCGCGGTCGCGTTCGAGGCCGAGCAGAAGCGCTATCTCGAAGGCTTCGCATCCGGCATCGCCGCCGTCCGCATGACCGGCGGCCTCGCCGCGGGCGGGGCCGGGGCGGCCGCGCCGCCCGCCGAGCTCACGGGCCCGGACGCGATCCACATCAAGGCGCAGGACCGGACCGTCAAGGACGGCGGCAAGCTCTGCGAGCAGGAGAAGTGGAAGCGCGCCGAGAGCCCGTTCGACGGCCACAACCGCCTGATCCAGGAGGCCGCCGCCGGCAAGCAGCCGAAGCCCGAGGACAATTTCCGCTGGCGCTATCACGGGATGTTCTGGGTCGCGCCGAATCAGGTCTCGTACATGTGCCGGATGCGGATCCCGAACGGGATCCTGCACCACTGGCAGTTCGCGGGCGTCGCCGACCTCGCCGACCAGCATGGCGGCGGCTACGTCCACGTGACGACCCGGGCCAACCTGCAGGTCCGCGAGATCAGCCCCGAGCACGCCCAGCCCTTCCTCGACGGCCTGACCGATATCGGCCTCACGGCCCAGGGCGCGGGTGCCGACAACATCCGCAATGTCACCGGCTCGTCCACCGCCGGCATCGACGCGCAGGAGTTGCTGGACACGCGCCCGCTCGCCAAGTCCTGGCACAACTGGATCCTGAACGACCGCTCGCTCTACGGCCTGCCGCGCAAGTTCAACGTCGCCTTCGACGGCAGCGGCGTCATGCCGACCCTGGAGGAGACCAACGATATCGGCTTCCAGGCGGTGGAGGTTCTGGAGGGCGCCTCGGTGCCTCCGGGGATCTACATGCGCCTCGTGCTCGGCGGCATCTCGGGCCACCGGGACCTCGCCCGCGATACCGGCATCGTGCTGAAGCCAGCGGATTGCAATGCGGTCGCCGACGCGATCATCCGTGTGTTCATCGAGAACGGCGACCGGACCAACCGCAACAAGAGCCGGATGAAATACGTCCTCGACGCCTGGGGCTTCGACAAGTACCTCGCCGCCGTCGAAGACAAGCTCGGCCGCAAGCTCGACCGGGTCGCGCCGGAGCGCGTGGCGCCGCGCAAGGCCACCGACCGCTTCGCCCATGTCGGGGTCCACGCCCAGAAGCAGCCCGGCCTCAACTGGATCGGCGTGGTCCTGCCGGTCGGCAAGATGACCAGCGATCAGGTGCGGGCGCTCGCCAAGATCGCGGCCGAGTGCGGCGACGGACAGATCCGCCTCACCGTCTGGCAGAACTTCATTTTTTCCGGCGTACCGGATGCGAAGGTCGCCGAGGTTGAGCAGCGGGTGCTCGATCTCGGCCTCACGACCAAGGCGGCCGGCATCCGCTCCGGCCTCGTAGCCTGCACGGGCGCCAAGGGCTGCAAATTCGCGGCCTCCGACACCAAGGGCCACGCGCTGATCATCGCCGACCATGTCGAGAAGGCCGTGCCGAACCTCGACGTGCCGGTGAACGTCCACCTCACCGGCTGCCACCACAGCTGCGCCCAGCACTACATCGGCGATATCGGGCTGATCGGCGCCAAGGTCGTCGTCTCGGAGGAGGGCGACACCGTCGAGGGCTACGACATCGTGGTCGGCGGCGGCTTCGCCGAAAACCCCAAGATCGGCACCGAGATCTGGAAGGCCGTGAAGGCCGAGGACGCACCCTCCCGCGTCGAGGCGCTGCTGCGCGCCTACCTCGCCCTCCGCCAGGGGCCCGAGGAAAGCTTCCTGGCCTTCACCAGCCGCACCGGCGCGGAGGCGCTCCGCGACGCCGCCGAGGACCAGCCCGCCCTGAAGGCCGCCGCATGACCCAGCACGTCTCGCCCCCCCTCGTCCTGATCCCCGAGACCGCGCCCTTCAACGAGGACCAGCGCGCCTGGCTCTCCGGCTATTTCGCGGCCCTGCTCGGCCCCGCCGTCGCGGGCGCCACGGCGCTCGCGCCCGGCGAAGGCCCCGCGACCGGGCCGAAACTGGCCGACAACGACGACGCCCCCTGGCACGACCCGTCGGTGCCGCTCGGCGACCGGATGGAGATGGCCAAGGACCGGCCCGAGCCGCAGAAGCTGATGGCCGCCATGGCCCAGCAGGATTGCGGCCAGTGCGGCTACAACTGCGCCGACTACGCCAACGCGATCTTCCTGAAGAACGAGGCGCGCCTGAACCTTTGCCAGCCCGGCGGCAAAGAGACTTTGCGCATGCTCAAGAAGCTGGACGAGGAGTTCGGCGCCGCCGGAGGCACCCCGGCCGCGCCGAAGGCGGACGACGACGCCCCGAAGGCCGCCGCCGACCTCGGTCCCCTCGGCTTCTGCCGCGAGAACCCGGTCGAGGCGCTGTTCCTGTTCCGCCGCCGCCTCAACGATCCGGGCGGCGAGAAGGAGACGTGGCACATCGAGATCGGCCTCGACGGCACGCCGATCGAGTACGAGGCCGGTGATTCGCTTGGCCTGTTCCCCGCCAACGCCCCGGCGCTGGTCGACGCGGTGATCGCGGAACTCGGCGCCCGGCCCGAGCGGGTGATCGGCGACAGGACCCTGCGCGAGCACCTGCTGATCAACTACGCGCTCGGCGCGGCGCCCGACAACCTCTACCAGCTCCTGTCGCTGCTCACCTCGGGCGCGGCCCGCAAGAAGGCCCAGGCGCTCGCCTCCGGCGAGGATCCGGACGGGGACGCGGCCTATCTCGACGTGCTCGGCGCGCTCCACAAATTCCCGGGCGCGCGGCCCGACGCCGAGGTCTTTCTGGAGGCCTTGGACGAGCTACAGCCGCGGCTCTACTCGATCTCGTCTTCGCCCAAGATGGATGTCGGCCGCGTGTCGCTGACCGTGGACGCGGTGCGCTACAATCATCGCTCGCGGCTGCGGCTCGGCGTCGCCTCGACCCATCTGGGCGAGCGCCTGCCCGAGCAAACCAAGGTGAAGATCTACCTTCAGAAGGCGCACGGGTTCGGGCTGCCGGCCGACCTGTCGAAGGACGTGATCATGTGCGGCCCCGGCACCGGGATCGCGCCGTTCCGGGCCTTCCTGCGCGAGCGCGCCGCCACGCAGGCGCCGGGCCGCAACTGGCTGTTCTACGGCCACCAGCGGCAGGCGAGCGACTTCTTCTACAAGGACGAACTGGCCAAGCTGAAGGACGACAAGGTGCTCACCCGCCTGTCCCTGGCCTGGTCCCGGGACGGCACAGAGAAGACCTACGTTCAAGACCGGATGCGCGAGAACGGCGCCGATCTGTGGAAGTGGCTCGAAGGCGGCGCGCATTTCTACGTCTGCGGCGACGCCAAGCGCATGGCCAAGGATGTCGAGCGGGCGATCATCGACGTGGCGGCGCAGTTTGGCGGCAAGAGCCCCGAGGACGCGGTGGCGTATCTCGCCGCGCTGAAGAAGGCCGGGCGCTATCAGGCCGACGTGTACTGAGCGGCCCAAATCCTCCCCCCGATGCGGGGGAGGGTGCCCCGCGGATGCGGGGCGGGAGAAGGGAGCCCGGCTTCCGAACAAGGCTCTGCGGAGGTGCCACGCTCCAGCCTGCGCCGGCGCTCCCCTCTCCCGACCCCTTCGGGGGCTACCCTCCCGCAGAGGGAGACGCGGCGCGAAGCTTGCTCCCGCCGGGGACACGACCCTTCGAGGACTTGAGCCATGACCCAGCCAGTGGCGGCGCCGACGGTGCGGACCACCTGCCCCTATTGCGGGGTCGGATGCGGCGTGCTCGCGACCCCGGACGAGCAGGGCGGCGCCACCATCGCGGGCGATACCGAGCACCCGGCCAATTTCGGCCGCCTGTGCTCGAAGGGCTCGGCGCTGGGCGAGACCCTGTCGCTGGAGAACCGCCTGCTCCATCCGCAGGTCGATGGCGCCCAGGTCTCGTGGGACGCGGCCCTCGACACGGTCACGGATAAGCTGCGCGCGGTCGCCGCGGAGCACGGGTCGGACGCCATCGCCTTCTACCTCTCGGGCCAACTTCTCACCGAGGACTATTACGTCGCCAACAAACTCGCGAAGGGCTTCATCGGCACGCCGCACGTGGACACCAATTCGCGGCTGTGCATGTCGAGCGCGGTCGCGGCCCACCGCCGGGCCTTCGGCTCCGACACGGTCCCGGGCTGCTACGAGGATCTCGACGAGGCCGACCTGATCGTGCTGGTCGGCTCCAACACGGCCTGGTGCCACCCGATCCTGTTCCGCCGCATGGCCGACGCGAAGGAACGCCGCGGCACCAAATTCGTGGTCATCGACCCCCGCCGGACCCAGACCGCGCAGGAATCCGACCTGTTCCTCGGCATCCGGCCAGGCACCGACACCGCCCTGTTCTCCGGCCTGCTGGTCCACCTGTCGGATAACGGTTTTCGCGATCGCGCCTTCGTCGATGCCCATACCGCCGGCCTCGACGGCGCCCTCGACCGCGCCCGCCAGATCGCACCCGACATGGCGGCGGTGGCCGCCCAGACGGGCGTGCCGGAGGCCGACATCGCGGCCTTCTACGCCCTGTTCGCCGGCACCCGCCGGGTGGTCACGGCCTTCTCGCAGGGGGTGAACCAGTCGGCGCAGGGCACCGACAAGGGCAACAGCATCATCAACTGCCACCTGATCACCGGCCGCATCGGCGAGACCGGGATGGGGCCGTTCTCGCTCACCGGACAGCCCAATGCCATGGGCGGGCGCGAGGTCGGAGGCTTGGCCAACATGCTGGCCGCCCACATGCACTTCACCCCCGAGGAGGTGGACCGGGTACGGCGCTACTGGGGCGCCCCGAGGATCATCACCGGCGAGGGCATGAAGGCGGTGGCGCTGTTCGAGGCGATCAGCCGGGGCAAGATCAAGGCGCTCTGGGTGATGGGCACGAACCCGCTGGTCTCGATGCCGCGCGCCGACGCGATCCGCGACTCGCTCGCCGGGCTCGACCTCTACGTGGTGTCCGAGGCGGTGGCGGATTCCGACACCGCCCGGGGCCGGGCCAGGACCACCGTGCTGCTCCCCGCCCAGGCCTGGGGCGAGAAGGACGGCACCGTCACCAATTCCGAGCGGCGGATCTCGCGCCAGCGCCGCTTCCTCAAGAGCCCCGGAGAGGCGCGGCCCGACTGGGCGGTGCTGTCGGAGGTCGGCCGCCGGCTCGGGCATGGCCGGGCCTTCGCGTTCGACTCCGCCGCCGCGATCTTCCGCGAGCATGCCGGGCTCTCGGCCTACGAGAACAACGGCACCCGCGATTTCGACCTTGGCGCGCTGACCGATCTCAGCGATGCCGCCTATGACGCGACCCTGCCGGTGCAATGGCCGATCCCCAGGCGCTCCGGTTTCCGGGGCGCGCCGCACGGCAAGGCGCGCCTGTTCGGCGACGGTCGGTTCTACACCTTCGACCGACGTGCCCGCTTCGTGGCGGTGCAGCCGCCGGGCCTCGCCCAGGCGGTCTCGGAGGCGTTCCCCTTCGTGCTCAACACCGGTCGGGTGCGCGACCACTGGCACACGATGACGCGGACCGGGAAGAGCCAACGCCTGTCGGCGCACCGGGCCGTCCCGTTCGTCGAGGTCCACCCGGACGACGCGGCGGCCTACGGCCTCGCGGAGGGCGGCATCGCCCGACTGACGACCGAGCACGGCGTGGCCGAGCTGGAGGTGACGGTCACCGACACGGTGGTGCCGGGGAGCCTGTTCATGCCGATGCACTGGGGCGGCGCCTTCGCATCGCAGGCCCGGGTTGGCGCGCTGGTGCGCGGCATGCCGGATCCGGTGTCTGGACAACCCGAGTTGAAAGCGACCCCGGCCTCCATCGCGCCGGTCGCCTACCGGGCCCGCGGCTTCCTGCTGTCCCGGGCGCAGGTGGCGCTGCCGGAGGGCTGGTGGTGGGCGCGGGCGGCGATCACCGGCGGCTGGGGCGTGCAGTTCGCCACGCAGGACAGCTCCCGAGCCGTGGCACTGATGGTGCGCGGCCTGATCCAGAGCGAGGCGCTGCCGGGCTGCGAGCTGGCCGAGTACGCCGATCACGCCCGGGACCGCTACCGCTGCGCCGTCTATGACGGCACGCGCCTCGTCACCAGCCTCGCCTATGCACCCGCCGCGGCGCGCCCGGACTGGGAGGCCGCCAAGGCCCTGTTCGCCGCCGAAGAGCCGGAGACGCCTGAACGACTGGCGCTGCTCTCCGGGCGGGCTGCCACGGCTTCGGCCGGCCCGGTGGTCTGCGCCTGCCACGGCGTCGGCGCCGATGCGATCGCCGCCACCATCGCGGGGGGCGCCGGCTCGGTGGAGGCGGTGGGCGCCGCCTGCAAGGCCGGGACGAATTGCGGCTCCTGCATACCGGAGATCCGCAAGATGCTCGCAGGTCAGACCGCCCGTGCCGCGTGATTATCTGGTACACTCGCGAAAGAGGATAGGCTGGCTTCTCCCATCCGATCCCCTCATTCTGAGGTGCCCGCGTCAGCGGGCCTTGAAGGAGCCCTCCAGCCGGCCGCGCGATCCCTGGAGCCCTCCTTCGAGGCTGCTGCGCAGCATCTCAGGATAAGGGGGCGAACCGGGGCGGCCGGATCAGGACGATTCAGGACGGACCCGTGACCGATACCCCCCTGCGCGCGGCCCGCGCGCCCCGCGAGACCAAGGCCGCCGGCCTCGAGCCGCTGGCGGTGCTGCCCGTCTTCGTGCCGCTGCGCGGCAAGCGGGTGGTGCTCGCCGGCTCCTCCGGCGGCGCGCCCTGGAAGGTGAAGGTGCTGGCTGCCGCCGGCGCCCATGTCGACGTCTACGCACCCGAGCCCAGCGAGGAGCTGCGCGCGGTGCCGGGCGAGATCGTGGACGGAGAGGTGGTGCTGCACGAACGCGCCTGGAGCCCGGACGATCTCTGGGGCGCGGTTTTCTGCATCGGCGCCATGGAAGACGAGATCGAGTGCGTCGCCTTCGTGGCGGCGGCCCGCGGGGCCGGTGCCATCGTCAACGCGGTCGACCGGCCGCATCTCTGCGACGTGAAGTTCGGCGCCATCGTCAACCGCTCGCCGCTCGTGGTCGGCATCTCGACGGAGGGCGCCGCCCCGGTCTTCGGCCAGACCGTGCGCGCCCGGATCGAGGCGTTGCTGCCCCGCGGCTTCGCCCGCTGGATGGGCGCGGCCCGCGACTGGCGGGACGGCGTCACGGCGCGCTTCCACGGGTTCGCCGAGCGCCGGGCCTTCTGGGAGCGCTTCACCGACCGGGCCTTCGCGGAGCCCGACCGGGCGCCGTCGGATCGGGATCTGGCCGAGCTGCTCGGCGAGACCGAGGCTGCCCCGAAGGGCGGGGCGGTGACCCTGGTCGGTGCCGGCCCAGGCGATGCGGAACTGCTGACCCTCAAGGCGCTGCGGGCGCTGCGCAACGCCGACATGATCCTCTACGACGACCTCGTCGCCCCCGAGATCCTCGACTACGCCCGCCGCGAGGCCCGCACCATGCTGGTGGGCAAGACCGGCCACGGCCCGTCCTGCCGGCAGGACGACATCAACGCGCTGATGGTGCAGCTCGCCCGCTCCGGCAAGCAGGTGGTGCGGCTGAAATCCGGCGACCCGCTGGTCTTCGGCCGGGCCGGCGAGGAGATCGAGGCCTGCCGCGCCGCCGGCATACCGGTCACGGTGGTCCCCGGAGTCTCGGCGGCGCAGGGCGCTGCGGCAGCCCTCGGCGTGTCGCTGACCCACCGCGATGCCGCGCGCCGCCTCCAGTTCGTCACCGGCCACGACCGCCGCGGAGCGCTGCCCGACGATCTGAACTGGGGCGCGCTGGCCGATCCCAGCGTGACGACCGTGGTCTACATGCCCAAGCGCACCTTGCGGGCGCTGCTCGCCCGGGCGGTCGCGGAGGGGCTGGCGCCCGCGACGCCGGCGCTCCTCGTCTTCAACGCCACGCGCCCGAACCAGACGGCCCTGCGCGGTACGGCGGCCGATCTCGCCGATCGGGTCGAGGCAGCGGGCCTCGACGGGCCGGCGCTGCTGATGGTGGGCGAAGCCTTTTCCGAGATGCGGGGCGCGCTTCCGGCTCAGGCGGAGCAGAACCGGGTGGCGGTCCGAGGCTGAGTGCGCCAAGGGCCACCCGCTCCGCCATCACGAGCGTAGCGACGTGATCCAGGGCGGGCTCAGGTCTCGCCGGCCACGAAGGCGCGCATCAGGTAATTGGCGATCGCCATGGGCGGTGGCGCCTGGATGCCCTCGGGATGCGTACCGTCGAGCATCGCGGCGACGGCCGCGCGGTCGAACCAGCGGGCATCCTCAAGCTCGCTCGGATCGGTGACGATGGCGCCGTCGAGGGCCTCGGCGGCGCAGCCGAGCATCAGCGAGGATGGGAACGGCCAGGGCTGCGAAGTGCGGTAGGTGACCGCGCCGACGCGGATCTGCGTCTCCTCGAAGACCTCGCGGCGGACCGCGTCCTCGATCGTCTCGCCCGGCTCCAGGAAGCCCGCGAGGCAGGAATACATGTGCGGCCGGAAATGCGGACCGCGGCCGAGCAGGCAGGTGTCGCCGCGGCGCACCAGCATGATCACCACCGGGTCGACCCGCGGGAAGTGGTGGGCGCTGCAGTTCGGGCACTCGCGGCGGAAGCCGCCGGCCTTCACCACGGTGGCGGTGCCGCAATTGGCACAGAAGCCGTGACGGGAATGCCAGTCGAGCATCGACTTGGCCACGGCCAGGAGCCCGAGCTCCTCGGCCTCAACGGCGGATTCGGTGGCGATGGAGCGCAGGTCGAGGGTGCGGATCCCGTCGTCGGCGAACCGCACCGCGGCCTCGGCCGGCGCCGCGGCAGCGAAGACCGGCTGCCCGTCCCGATGCCCCAGGAAGATCCGCATCCCGTCGGTCAGGCCCGCTGCGTCGGCGGGATCGATCAGGGCCGTCGAGCCCCGCAGGACGAGCCGGTCGCCGCAGAGCAGGACCAGCCGCGCCTCCGGCGTGTCGAGGGCAGGTACCGCTTCCTCTGGCTGCTCGGCCGAATGCCGATCGAGACGGTTCCGGACGAAGCCGAGGGTATCGCGGGGATCGGTCATGCGTGCGTTCAGGCCGCGGAGAACAGGGCGCCGGCGCGCTCGATGAGCTGCGCGCGGGCATGAAGCGGGTAGGGCGTGCGGGTTCCGACACCCCAGACCGGGCCGGGCCAGGCCGGGTCCGAGCGGAAGCGTCCGACGACATGGACGTGAAGCTGCGCGACGACGTTGCCGAGGGCTCCGACATTCACCTTGTCGGGCCGGGACAGGGCCTGCATCACGCCGACGGCGATGCGGGCCTCCTGCCAGAGCGCCTGCGCGTCCGGCTCTGCGAGATCGGTGATCTCGACGAGATCCGTGCGGCGCGGCACGAGGATCAGCCAGGGAAACCGGGCATCATCCATCAGCAATACGCGGCACAGGTCCAAGTCGCCGATCTCGACGGAGTCGGCGGCCAGGCGCGGATCGAGGGTGAAGTCCGAGTCGCTCATCGCTCACCGATGTAGCGCAGCTCCGGCCGCGGCGCGCGGCCGGTTCGTGGGAACGGTGACGCAGCACACGCGCGGCGGCGGACCGGCACGGTCAGAGGCCCGGCACGACACCCTGGCGTCCGACCGCGATCGTGACGGCGTCGAGCGATCCGTCCGGTGCCGACCGGGCGAAGATGGTCACGGCTGCGCCCGGTTCGAGCAGGGCCTTCTCGCCGGGCGAGATCTGGGTCACCGGCGTGTCGCGGGGGACCTCGAAGGCGGATCGGCCGCCGCCGTAGCTCAGCGCAACCCGCAGGGGCGATCCGGCCTGCAGGTCGGCGACCCAGCCGGCCGTCAGGGTGGCGCCGGGCGCGGTGTCCCAGGGTTGGCTTCCCGCCTCGAAGCCCCGTTCGGACGGCGAGTACAGCGTCACCGCCGTGGCGCGCTGCGGCTCCGATCCGGGAGCACCGACCACGCTGACGTAGCTCTCAGGCTTGATCGCCCACACGGACGACTGGTTCACCGCGTAGACCCGGGTCCGCGGGCCCATCCGCAGGCTCAGGGTGCTGCCGCTGGACCGCCTGATCTCCAGGCGGTCAGCCTCGGCGCGGATCACCGTACCGCGAAACCGGGGCAGGATTGCTTCCGCGCGGGCGGCGGTTGTGGCGGCCAGGGCCAGCACGGCGGCAAGGAGAAGGCGTCTCACAGGGCTCACGGGCTCCTTGTCGCTCAGGTCCGGGAGCCGAACGTCAGGCGCCACGCCCGGTTCCCGCCCGCAGGCCTGCCATCCCGCACGCCGCCGCTCAAGGCCCCGCCCTCAATGCGCCATCAGCACCGGCATGTCGGCGTGGGCGAGCACGTGGCTGGTGACGCCGCCGAAGATCATCTGGCGCAGGCGGCTCTGGGTGTAGGCGCCCTTGATCAGCAGGTCGCAGCCGAAGGCCTGAGCCTCGGTGAGGAAGGTCTCGCCGGGGGCGCGCCGACCGGCCGGCAGCGCCCGGTGGGACGCGTCCACGCCTTCGCAGGCCAGCGCCTGGGCGAGATCCTGCGCGGTCGGGCCCGGGACCATGCCGCCCTCGACGCTGAGCACCAGCACCCGCTGCGCCTTGCGCAGGAACGGCATCGCGAAGGCGACGGCCCGGGCGGTCTCGGTGGAGCCGTTCCAGGCGATCAGGATCGCCTCGCCGAGGCTCGACGGCGGGGTCGGCGGCGCGAGCAGGATCGGCCGGCCGCTCTCGAACAGGGCGGTCTCGAAGGTGGTCATGCGCGGCGCGTTGTCGGTGGTGCCCGGACGGCCGACCACCGTCGCCGAGAACAGCCGCGCGTACTGACCCAGGAAGGCGTCGCCGGTCGGCACATCCTGCCGCCAACGGAAGCGCGGGCCGGCATCGGCGACGCGATCCGGGATGCACAGCCCGTCACGCGCGTGCCGGGGAATGCCGGCCGCGTCCATGAAGGCGACGAAGCGGCCGCCCGCCTCCTCGGCTTCCGCCCGGTCGGCTTCCTCGTCGCGCAGCCACGTCATGCCGCCGACCATATCGACGGGCACATATTCGGCGAGCGCAGGACGTAGAGACACGCCCTCGATCAGGCTGCCGAAGCGCGAAGCCGCCAGCCGGGTCGTCTCGAACACCGAGGGCAGGGCGTCGTGCATCGCGACGGGTACGAGCAGCGTCTTCATGGCAGCGTCCTCCTCGGGGAGCGAGGCTAATCCGGGCGGCCGCTCTGTGGAACCGGCCTCGGCGCGGCGCGCACACGGTTTTGCGCGTCGCTTGGATCAAGGCGGGCGCGCGCCCACCGGGTGAGCGGCCGCTCGACGAGGTGATGGACCAACAGGGCGGCCGCGACACTGCCGGCGAGCATCAGAACCATGCCGCCCCAGGGGTGCAGGGCCGGCGCGGGGCCGAGCCGGATCAGCGCCTCGCGGACGAGGCGCAGCGCGAAGGGATGCACGAGATAGAGGGCGTAGGAGGCGTCTCCCAGGATCACGAGGCCGCGCACCGCTGCCGGCAGCCGTGAGACCTGCGCGGCGTCGCGTTCCGGCCCGAGGGCAGCGGCCACCAGCAGCGCCGCCGGCACGCCGACGAGCAGCGGGCGGAGAAACCCGTCGGCCCCGTCCAGGCCGGCGAGCCAGCGGGCCGCCAGGACAAGGCCAAGGGTGCCGAGGATCGCGAGGACGACGCGGACCGGCAGCCCCGGCCGGAACCCGCCCCGATAGGCGGAAGCGAGGCCGGCACCGACGGCGAATTCCAGTACGATCGGGTCCGCCCAGAAGCGTAGCGGCACCGGCAGGTCGGGTATGAACCTCCCGGCGGCCACGAGGAGCGCCAGGATCAGGACCAGCCAGGCGACCGCACCACGCCGGCCGAATCCAAATCCGGCTGCGAAGAGAACGTAGAAGAAGGCCTCGTAGTTCAGGGTCCAGCCCAGCCCGTAGACCGGCTGGATGGTGCCGTCGGGCCGGGCCGCCGGCCAGAACAGGAACCCGGCGACGAGCGCACCGGGATCACGAACCAGGGCGGCGGCCTCGCCGAGAAGCTCCGGACGCGCGAGGGCGAGGCCGAGATACGCGAAGCTCACCAGCCAGTAGAGCGGCACCACCCGTGCAACCCGGTGCGCCAGGAAGCGCCCCGGGCCGCCCGGCTGTCCGACCAGGCGCCCGGCCGCCAGGACGATGACGAGGCCGGAGATCACGAAGAACAGGTCGACCCCGCCCCACCAGGGCATCAGCGTGCCGGGGCCGAGCGCCGGGCCGGTGCCGCGCCCGGCGAGCAACCCGGCCTCGTGCCGTGCGTGATGCCACACCACCATCAGCGCCGCCGCGGCGCGCAGGATCTGGACTGCGACGAGGCTCATGGAGCGGCCGCGCCACGCTCGCGACGCCCCCCCCTCCCGACGCCGGACGGTCGCGCCGTGATCCCGTCGCGCCGGGAGCGAGCCCTGAATTCATCGTCCTGAGGGGAGGGTGACACGTGTCTTCGCGGCCGCCAATCCATCGCAGGTCCTACTGGCGCAAAGCAAAAACGGCAGGAACCATAGGCCGAGGGCCTCGTTTACGCACCAATTCGCGAACGCGCTGGCGTGAGGTCTTCGATCTCCGCGTGCAGCCTACCAGGCCCGTTCGCGCATCCACTTCGAGAAGAGGTTCCGATGCTCAAGAATTATGCTGCCGCTTCCGCGCTCGTCATGGCGCTGTCGACCCCGGCTCTCGCGCAGAGCGCCAACGACTTCCGCCTGCAGGCGATGCAGGCCAATACGTTCGAGATCCAGTCCTCGCAGATCGCGCTGTCCAAGTCGCGCAACCCGCGGATCCGCTCCTATGCGCAGGAAGTCCTGCGTGACCACCGCGCCGCCAACGTCGCCCTGGCCGGCGGCCAGACCGGCGCCATGGCGGCCGGCGATCCGGGCCTCGGCGGTCTGGTCACCGCCCCGATCGCGGTGGCGGGGAGCGCGGTCGGCGCGGGCGTCGGCGCGGCGACCGGTGTGGTCGGCGGCACCCTGTCGGGTGGCCCGGTCGGCGGCCTGGAGGGCGCGGGCGCCGGTGCGGCGAACGGCGCCGCTGCGGGCGGCCGCATCGCTCGCGGCGACGTCGCGGCGACCGGCGCCTCGACCATCGTGCCCCCGAGCCCCGAGCAGCAGGCGATGCTGTCCGAGCTGTCGGCGGCCCCGGCCGGCGCGCGCTTCGACCGCCTGTACACGGCCCAGCAGATCCAGGCGCATCAGATGAGCATCGCGATGACGCAGGCCTACGCTCAGGGCGGCCCGAACCCAGCCCTGCGCAACTACGCCCAGCAGGCCCTGCCGGCCCTGCAGATGCATCTCCAGGAGGCCCAGCGCCTGCCGGGCGCGATGTAACGCGCGATTTCGGACGCGGCCCGGCTGTGAGCCGGGCCGACCGGCGGCGGGTGCGAGCCCGCCGCCTTTTTCATGTCCGCATCGCGGTCAGTCGCACGCGATGGCGGCGACCGAGCGGACCGCAAGCCCGGCGGTGTCGAGCGGCGGCTTGAACTCGCCGGTCTTCGGATCACAGACCAGCAGCGAGCCGGTGGCGACCCCGAAATGAGCGCCGTGGAGTTCGATCCGGCCGTCGTCGACCCGCTCCTTCACGAACGGGAAGGTCAGCAGGTTCTCGATGCTCTGCTTGACGACGGCGAGCTCCAGCTTGGTCAGGTAGTCCGGCGCCTCGGGATCGCCCGCCTTGGACTCGGCCTGACCCACGAGCGAGACCCACTTGCCGATGAAGTCGCCCGGGGAAAGCGGCTTGGCCTTGTTGGCGTAGGCCTTGATGCCGCCGCAGGTGGCATGGCCAAGCACGACGATGTGCTTCACCTCCAATGCCTGGACGGCGAATTCCAGTGCCGCCGAGGTGCCGTGATACTGCCCGTCGGGCTGATAGACCGGCACGAGGTTGGCGACGTTGCGGATCGTGAACAGCTCGCCCGGACCGGCATTGAAGATCGCGCTGGGCGAGACCCGGCTGTCGCAGCAGCTGATGATCAGGATTTCGGGATTCTGGCTGGAGGCGAGCTGCGCGAAGCGCCGGCGCTCCGTCGGGAAGCGGTCCTGCAGGAAGGACCGGTACCCCTCGGTCAGGTAGATGGGGAACATCAAATCGTCTCCGGTTAGAGGATTCCGCGTCGCGCGGAGTGGAAGTCAAGGATCCTGCCAAGTCAGAACGCGCGGCTCGACCGGAATAGTCCCGGCGGCGACTTCGGCTGCAAGCGCGGCAAGTCCCGCGGGCTCGACGCGCTCGCCGCTGGCGCGCAATTCATCGAGCGGCCACCAGCGCGTGCCGATCACGGGATTGTCCTCGGTCTCGGCGAGACGGCTGGTATCGACCCGGTCGTCGGGCAGGCGCACCAGGAAGTAGCGTTCGCGCGCGTCCCGCGACTGGCGGAACAGGTGGAACGGCCCGTCGCATGCGGCGATCTGCGGGCCGATAATCGCGTCGCCGCGGCCGATCTCCTCCTCGAGCTCGCGCCGGCAGGCGGTGACGTGATCCTCGCCCGGTTCCAGGCCGCCGCCGGGCATGAACCAGAACCGGAGCGGCTGCCCGTCCGGCCCTTTGGCGTGGACCGACGAATAGGCGATCAGCAGGATCCGGTCCTGCGGATCGAGGACGATCGCCCGGGCAATATGACGAATCGGAAGAGGGGTCGCTGCGCTCATGACGGCTGAGCTAGAGCGCCCGGTTCGCGATGAACACCGGTTCGGACCAAATGATCACCGTTCCGGCGGGGTTCGGTTCCTCGCCGGCGAGCCCGGCGCCCAGATCACCACGGGCAACCCGTGCGCGTCGCGCTCCGGCAGCGCGGGCAGCGGCACGGCGCATCCGTCGAGGATGTCGCGGGCGACGATCACCGCCGCGAGGGCGTCGAGATGGTCGTCCTCCGGAACACCGCGGACCCGGCCGGCGATCAGCGCCTCGGGCAGGCCGGCGGCAGCCAGGAGCGTCCGCCGCACGGCGAGACCCGCCTGCGCGTTCCGGCCCTTCTTGGGCAGGCCGAGCGGCCGGTCGCCATTCAGTGCATGAAACGCGACCTCCGGGTGGACCTCGTAAAGCCGGTCGCGCGCGTCCGGGCGCTCCCGCAGCAGCGTGTCGACCGCGCGGACGTAGCGGAAGATGTTGAAGCCTTGGATCGAGGGTGCGAAGGGCGGTTCGCTGCCGGCGCGGGAGGCTGCCTTGGCGGACTCGTAGTCCGGCGCGTACACGGCGGCCCGGGGCGGCATCGAGAAGACCGAGGATCGCGCCGGCCCCAAGCGCGCGCGGGCGGCGCGGTCGGCGGACCGTCCGCCACCGAGGATCCGGTCGGGCAATCCGATCGGCACGTCGATCCCGACGACGAGGGGCTGCTCCGGCGCGTCTAGACGGCGGCAACATCCGGGAACAGGGCGCAGCGGTGGCGGGCCGGATCGTCGAGATCGATGAGCGCGCCCGCCCAGGCGCCCCGGCACCCGTCCAGCCCCGCGATCCAGCGCGCCATCCTGCCTCCTTTGCCGATCCCCGCGCCGCGGAACCCAGCGCCCGCGATGGTCTTGTCTGCCTTGCCCGCCCGGGCGCGGAAAGCTATCCGCGTCGCGGCGGGCGCCGCAGCCCCGGGAGAAGCGTGATGAGCGAGATCCGTCCCCGCCGCAGCGTGCTGGCAATGCCCGGCTCCAACGCCCGGGCGCTGGACAAGGCGCGGACGTTGCCCGCCGACGTGATCCTGATCGACCTTGAGGACGGCACCGCCCCCGCGGTCAAGGCCCAGGCCCGCGCGCAGGTCGCCGCCGCGGTCGCGGCGCGCGGCTTCGGGCCGCGCGAGGTCGTGGTCCGCATCAACCCGCCCGACACCGAGGACGGCGAGGCGGATCTGATCGCGCTCGCGCCGGCCGGCCCGGACGCGATCCTGGTGCCGAAGGTGCGCGCCTCCGACACGCTGATCGCCGTGGGCTCGCGCCTGCGCCGGCTCGGCGCGCCGCTCGCCACACGGGTCTGGGCGATGATCGAGACGCCGATGGCGGTGGTGAATGCCGCCGAGATCGCCGGCGCCGCCCGGGACGTGGACGGCCGGCTCGGCGCCCTGGTGATCGGCCCGAACGACCTGCTGAAGGCCTCGCGGATCCGTCCTCCGGGACGGGCCGCCCTGATCCCCTGGCTGATGAACGTCCTGGCCGCCGCCCGAACCTACGAGATCGACGCGATCGACGGCGTCTTCACCGACCTCACCGATTCGAGCGGCTTCGAGACCGAATGCGCGCAAGGGCGCGACCTTGGCTTCGACGGCAAGATGCTGATCCACCCGAGCCAGATCGGCCCGGCCAACGCCGCATTCGGGCCGGACGCCGAGGAGATCGCGCAGGCGCGCCGGATGATGGATGTCTTCGACACCCCGGAGAACCGCGAGCGCGGCGTCATCGCGGTGGACGGCAAGATGGTCGAGCGCCTCCATGTCGAGGCGGCCCGGCGGACGCTCGCCATGGCCGAGGCGATCGCGCGGCTGTCCGCGTGAGCGACCTGCCCGAGGTCGGCCTGCGGCTGCTCGACCCGCGCCTGCCGGGCTGGGGCTTCCCGCGCTGGGGTTCGTCGGCCGCCGCCGGCCTCGACCTGCATGCCTGCCTCGACGCGCCGCTTGAGCTGCCGCCTCAGGCGAACCCGGTCCTGATCCCGGCGGGATTCTGCGTGCTGATCCGCGATCCGGCCTGGTGCGGACTGATCTTCCCCCGCTCGGGGCGCGGCCACCGGGAAGGTTTGGTTCTCGGCAATGGCACCGGGGTGATCGACGCGGATTACGAGGGTCCGCTGCTGGTCTCCGCGTGGAACCGCGGCGCGGCCGAGCCGGTCCGCATCGAGCCGGGCGAGCGGATCGCGCAGCTCGTCTTCACGCGGATCACGCGGCCGGCGCTGATCGTGCTGGAGGACGCGCCCGGCCCCGGCTCGGAACGGGGCACGGGCGGGTTCGGGTCGAGCGGGCGCTAGGCCCCCGTCAGTCCAGCGTCTTGCCGAGCCGGCCCGCCAGATCCTGGATGAACTGGAAGGCGGTGCGGCCCGAGCGCGAGCCGCGTGTGGTGGCCCATTCCAGGGACTCGGCCCGTAGCTGCTCCGGCGGCACGGCGAGGCCGTAGCGGTCGGCATAGGCGCGGATCATCGCCAGGTACTCGTCCTGGCTGCACTTGTGGAAGCCGAGCCAGAGGCCGAACCGATCCGAGAGCGAGACCTTCTCCTCCACGGCCTCGCCGGGATTGATCGCGGTCGAGCGCTCGTTCTCCATCATGTCGCGGGCCAGCAGATGCCGGCGGTTGGAGGTGGCGTAGAACAGCACGTTGCCCGGCCGCCCCTCGATGCCGCCGTCGAGCGCCGTCTTGAGCGACTTGTACGAGGTGTCGTCGGCGTCGAAGGAAAGGTCGTCGCAGTAGACGAGCCAGCGATGCGGGTCGGGCCGCAGCAGCCCCATCAGGTCCGGCAGCGCCTCGATGTCCTCGCGGTGGATCTCGACGAGCTTCATCGGCAGGCTGCCGGAGGGCCGGCGGGCGTTGATCTCGGCGTGGGCCGCCTTGACCAGAGAGGACTTGCCCATGCCGCGGGCGCCCCACAGCAGGGCGTTGTTGGCCGGCAGCCCGCGGGCGAACCGCTCGGTGTTCTCCACCAGCGTATCGCGCGCCCGGTCGATACCGGTGAGGAGCCCCATCTCGACTCGCGCCACCTGCGGCACCGGGGTCAGCCGGCGCTCGGGCCCCCACAGGAAGGCGTCTGCGGCGTCCGGGTCGAAGGCCGGCGGGACGGCGGGCGCGGCCCGCTCCAGCGCGGTGGCGATGCGCTCCAGGAGCGGCATCAGCGTGTCGAGGGTCGCAGGGCTCGTCATCGGATCGGGGGGTTCGCGTGCAGGTCGGTCAGGCGGTCGGTTCTACGGGGAAGACCCAGGGAAATCATCCGTATCTGGATGCATGACGCAGGTCTTCCGAACGCGAACCTGGATCGGGCGTTGGATATCCCGGCAGGTCGAACCAACACGCCCGCCGGGGAGCATCGATGGAAACGGAACCGACGATCCGGATCACCCAGGTCGCCGATTACATCTTCACGGTGGATTTCGGTTCGACCCTGCCGGCGCTCATCACCGACGAGGCGCCGCCGATCGGTGGCGGGACTGGGCCTTTCCCCGAGCAGCTTCTGATCTCCGGGGTCGCGAACTGCCTCTGCGCCAGCCTCGTCTTCGCCCTGGGCAAGTTCCGCCAGGAGGCGCAGGGCGTCGCGGCCGAGGCATCCTGCCGGGTGGAGCGAAACGCCGAGGGGCGGCTGCGCGTCACCGGGATCGGCGTCCACATCCAGCTCGGCGCGGCCGCCGCCGACATGCCGCGGATCGACCGGGTGCTGGAGCAGTTCGAGCGGTTCTGCACCGTCTCGGAGAGCGTGAAGGCTGGGATCCCGGTCGCCGTCTCGGTGGCCGACCGCGACGGCACGCGCCTGAAATGACCGGCGCGACGGGGAAAGATCGGCCGCCGGGCGCATTGCTGCAACACCAACCAGTCGCAGGCGCCGGCCGAGGAGACGCCATGACGGACCAGACACGTGAGCCCGCCCGCAACCCCGAGGCGCTGGCCGCCCTGTTCAACCGACGCGCCAATGCCGGCGATGTCGAGGGCCTCGTCGCCCTCTACGAGCCCGACGCGGTGCTGGCGGCCGGCCGCGTCGTCGCCACCGGCCATGCCGAGATCCGGACCTTCTACGCCGACCTGCTGGCGCGCAAATCGGACTTCCCCGAGCCGGAAACGCCGCCGCCCCTGCGCAACGGCGTGCTGGCGATGACTTTCGCGCGGCTGCCCAACGGCGCGTTCTCGGTGGAGGTCGCCCGCGAGCAGGCGGACGGGACGTGGCTCTGGGCGATCGACCAGCTCAAGCTCGCGCCGCCGAAGGCGTGACAGGCGGCCCCTTTGTCACCGCCGTGTCATCCCGGGGCCGCGCAGCGGGAGCCGGGATCCAGACGCACAAACGTGCCAGGTGCTGGCGCGCGTAGCGGTCCTGGATTGCCCGCCTCCGGCGTGCCCCTCCGGGTCCGGGCTCGCCTGCGGCGCCCCGCAACGACGGAATTCGGGCGAATGCCGATCCGAGGCGGACCGGTCCGTTTCCCGCGCTTGTCCGGCCGGACGCGATGCGGCAAAGCGGAGCCCGCGCGCTCAACCCCGCGCAGAAGATCCGAGCCGACTCGATGCACGACATCCGCGCCATCCGGGAGAACCCGGACGCCTTCGACCGCGACCTCGCCCGCCGGGGCCTCGCGCCGCTCTCGGCCGCGCTGATTGCCCTCGACGAGGCGCGGAAATCGTCCGTCTCGGCCGCGCAGGCCAATCAGGAGCGGCGCAACGCGCTGGCCAAGGAGATCGGCGGCGCCAAGAAGGCGAAGGACGAGGACCGCGCCGCGGCCCTGATGGCCGAGGTCGCGGAGCTGAAGGCTGCCGAGCCGGAGCTGAAAACCGCGCAGGACGCGGCCGACAAGACCCTGGCCGACCGGCTCGCCGCGATCCCGAACCGGCCGAAGCCGGACGTGCCGGAGGGCGCCGACGAGCACGGCAACGTCCTCTACCGCAGCCACGCCGCGACCCGCGAGCGGCTGGCCGAGGGGAAGGAGCATTTCGAGCTCGGCGAGGCCACGGGCCTGATGGATTTCGAGGCAGCGGCCAAGTTGTCCGGCTCGCGCTTCGTGGTGCTGAAGGGTCAGCTCGCGCGACTGGAGCGGGCACTCGGCCAGTTCATGCTCGACCTGCACACGCAGGAGCACGGCTACCTGGAGGTGGCGCCACCGGTGCTGGTGCGCGACGCCGCCATGTTCGGCACGGCGCAGCTGCCGAAGTTCGAGGACGACCAGTTCTCGGTCTTCAAGGGCCTCGATTACGTCAGGTCGCTGCAGGGGCAGGCCGGCGCGGGTTCCGCGCCCGTCAGCGACGAGCATTTCTGGCTCGTGCCCACCGCCGAGGTGCCTCTGACGAACCTCGTCCGCGAGGCGATCCTCCGCGAGGAAGAACTTCCCCTGCGCTTCACCGCGCTGACCCCCTGCTTTCGGGCCGAGGCAGGCGCGGCGGGGCGTGATACCCGCGGCATGCTGCGTCAGCACCAGTTCAGCAAGGTCGAGCTGGTTTCGATCACGACGCCGGAGGAATCCGCCAACGAGCACGAGCGGATGCTGACCAGCGCCGAGGCGGTCCTGAAGAAGCTGGATCTGCCCTACCGGGTGATGACCCTCTGCACCGGCGACATGGGCTTCGCGAGCCAAAAGACCTACGACATCGAGGTCTGGGTGCCGGGCCAGCGCACCCACCGCGAGATCTCCTCGTGCTCGGTCTGCGGCGACTTCCAGGCGCGGCGGATGAACGCCCGCTACAGGGGCAAGGACGGCAAACCGGCCTATGTCCACACCCTCAACGGCTCGGGCGTGGCGGTCGGCCGCGCGCTGATCGCCGTGATGGAGAACTACCAGAACCCGGACGGAAGCATCACGATTCCGTCGGTGCTCCACCCTTACATGGGCGGGCTCAACCGGATCGAGGGCACCCGCTGATGCGCATCCTGGTCACCAACGACGACGGCATCCATGCACCGGGGCTCAGTACCCTGGAGGAGATCGCCCGGGAGCTCTCGGACGATGTCTGGGTCGTGGCGCCCGAGAGCGACCAGTCGGGCGTGTCGCACTCGCTCTCGCTCAACGACCCGCTGCGGCTGCGGCAGGTCTCTGAGCAGCGCTTCGCCGTGAAGGGCACGCCGTCAGACTGCGTGATCCTGGGCGTGCGCCACATCCTGAGCGATCACGGGCCGGACCTCGTTCTGTCGGGGGTGAACCGCGGCCAGAACGTCGCCGAGGACGTGACCTATTCGGGCACGATCGCGGCCGCCATGGAGGGCACGATCCTCGGCATCCGCTCCATCGCCATGAGTCAGGCCTACGGCGCCGGCGGGCGCGGCGCGCTCAAGTGGGACTGCGCCCGGACGCACGGTGCGAAGGTCGTCCGCAAGATCCTGGAGACCGGGATCGAGCCCGGCATCCTGGTCAACGTGAACTTCCCGGACTGCGAGCCGGGCGACGTGCAGGGCATCGCGGTGGCCGCGCAGGGCTTTCGCAATCAGGCGCTGCTGTCGATCGACGCGCGGGTCGACGGGCGCGGCAACCCGTATTTCTGGCTCGCCTTCGCCAAGGCCCGGTTCGAGCCGGGCCACGGCTCGGATCTGAAGGCCATCGCCGAGAAGCGGATCTCGGTCACGCCCCTGCGCCTCGACCTCACCGACGAGCCGACGCTGACGCGATTCGCGCAGGCCTTCGCCGAGTGATCGATCTGGGCAGCCTGGAGGCGGCTGCCGGCAATGCGGCCTTCGTGATGGCGCTCCGGGGGCGGGGCCTTCGGGACACCGCGGTTTTGCGGGCCATGGAGCAGGTGCCGCGTGAGGCCTTCGCGCCGTCGCAGCACCGGGAGCATGCCAGGCGGGACATAGCCCTGCCCCTGGCCTGCGGCGCGTCCATGACGGCGCCCTCCACCGTGGCGCTCATGCTGGCGCTGCTGCGCGTCGGACCTGGCCAACGCGTGCTCGAGATCGGCACCGGCTCGGGCTACGTGACGGCGCTCCTTGCCCGGCTCGGAGCGAGTGCGGTGCTGAGCCTGGAACGCTCGGTGACGCTCGCCGTCGAGGCGACGCGGCGGCTCGCGGCACTCCCGGAGGCGCACGTCGTCCGGGCGGACGGTCTGGCACCGGAACTGCCGGACGGCGGCTTCGATCGGATCCTCGTGCACGGCAGCGTAGAGGCGATCCCGCCGCACTGGCGCGCGGCGCTCGAACCCGGCGGACGGCTGGTCACGGGTCTCAGCGGCGACGGGCTGTGCCGGGCCGCCGTGCTGGCGTCGCCGGAGGCCGAAGCGGAGCGGGGCGCGCCGGTGCGCCTCGCGGCGCTGGTGCCGGGGTTAGCGCGGGTTCTCTGATACCGCTCCGTCATCGCGAGCGTAGCGAAGCGATCCAGGGCAGCGCGACAGGCGTGCGCGTGGCGGCGCCGGATTGCTTCGCTGTGCTCGCAAAGACGGCGAAGCCACCGCTCACCCGATCCGCCGCGACGCCCGCCACAGGCGCCACAGCCGGCGCCAGCGCGGCATCTCGACGAGCGTGTTGAGCGGATCGTAGGATGCTCGCTCCATGACGGCGAGGTAGGGCTCCACCAGGGCCACAGGCAGGAACGCCGCCCCCGCCGAGGGCGCGATGGTCGGGCGCGCCGCCTCGAAGGCCTTCAGGTGCTGCCGGGCAAGGGCGCGCAGGTCGGCGCAGGCGCGCCGCAGGCCCGGCCCGCCGCGGCCCGTGACGATGTCCTCGCGGGTGACGCCGTAGCGGCCGAGGATCTCGGTCGGCAGGTAGACCTGCCCCGAACGGGCGTGCCAGGGCAGGGCGCGCAGCAGCCCCGTGATGCCGTAGGCCACGCCGGCATGGCCGGCCGCCCCCGCGCCGCCCGGCTCAGTGCCGTTGCCGATCACGAGGCTCGCCAGCCGGAACAGGGCCGAGGCGGTCTCGCCGCAATAACCCTCCAAGTCGTTCACCCGGGGCATCGGGTCTTCGTAGAGGTCGAACACCCGGGCATCGATCAGATCGACGAAGGGTTGGCGGCCGAGGCGGTTGACCCGGATCGCCTCTTCGAGCGCCGCCGCCACCGGGTTGGCGCGCACGTCGCCCCGCGCCTCGCCCTGAAGGGCGTCGCGCCACCATTGCAGGCGGATCTCACCGGCCATCGGGTTCGAGGCGGCCTCGCGCACCCGGGCGACGGTCAGGCTGAAGGCGTAGAGCGCGAACAGGTGCGGGCGGGCGGCGGCCGGGGCGAACAGGGTCGCGTAGTAGCGGTCCGGATCGCCGGCCCGCACGAGTTCCTCGCAATGGGACTGCGCGAAGGCGAGCCCGGTCTCGGCCGTCTTGCCGTCGGCCTCCGGCATCAGGTCACCGCGATCAGCGCGGCCGCAACCTTGCGGTTCTCGGCCACCAGGATGTTGTAGGTGCGGGCGGCGGCGCCGGTCTGCATCACGTCGAGCCCGACTCCGAAATCCTTGAGCCAGCTGCGCAGCGCCGGGTCGATCGCCGCGATGTCGAGGCCGGTGCCGACGAGAAGCAGCTCGATTCCCGCGGCCTCTGCCTGGACCGGGCGGAGCGCCGTGCGGTCAATGGCCCGGGGCTCCGTCACGTCCCAGGCGCGCACCCCCGAGGGCAGCATCAGGATCGAGCCGCGATGCGACATGCCGGCGAAGCGGAAGCCGCCATTGCCGTAGGTGTCAATGATGTGCCGCCCCGGCACGAAGCCGGAGTCAAAAGTTTTCGGGCTTGGCTGATCGGCCATATCGGAAAAAAGACTACTCCGCCGGTTGCGGGACGCTCGACCGCTCGGCCGCCGCGCGGGCGCCCGAGAGCATCAGCCCCAGGTAGATCAACACCGGCGTCGAGACGAAGATCGCCGAATAGGTACAGATCACGACGCCGCAGAGCATCACCACGGCGAAGCCCTTGATCGCCTCGCCGCCGAACAGCACCAGCGCCAGCAGCGACAGGGACGACGAGATCGACGTCATCACCGTGCGCGACATGGTCGAGTTGATCGACAGGTTGAGCAGGTCGACGGTGGGGATGGTCTTGTACCGGCGCATCAGCTCGCGGGTCCGGTCGAACACCACGACGGTCTCGTTGAGCGAGTAGCCCACGATCGTCAGGATCGCGGCGATCGAGGTCATGTTGAACTCGATGCGGGTGATGATGAACACGCCGACCGTCAGCACGATGTCGTGGAGGGTGCCGACGATGGCGCCGAGGGCCAGCTCCCGCTCGAACCGGAACCACAGGTAGAGCAACACCGCCACGACCGAGAGCACGACGCCGAGCGTGCCGGACTGGACCAGCTCGCCGGAGACGCGCGGACCCACCGTCTCGGTGCGGCGGAAGTCGTAATCCTTGTCGAAGGCGGCGTGCGCCTTGTTCATCACCGCGGTCTGACCCTGCTCGCCGGGCTGGAGCGGCAGGCGGACCAGCACGGTGCCCTGGTTGCCGAGTTCCTGCACCTCCGGCTCGCCGAAGCCGAAGCCGGCGGCGGTGTGCCGGATCGACGCCACGTCGGCCGTGCCGGACTTCGCCTGCAACTCGACCAGGGTGCCGCCCTTGAAGTCGATGCCGAAGTTCAGCCCGATGGTCAGGAACAGCACCACGGTCGCGAGCGAGAGCAGCGCCGAGAGCGGGAAGGTGAAACGCCGGAATCGCATGAAGTCGAAATGCGATTCATCGGGCCAGAGGCGGAGCAGGCGCATGGTCGGTCTCGATAGGCGGAGCCGCGGAGCGAACTCGTCCGGAACCGCCGTCCTCCCGGGGGCGCCCGCAGGGCGAACCCGGAAACCAGATCCGCGACGGCGCCAGGGCGGGCTTCGTCGGCGTGTCTGGATCCCGGGCCCTGCTGCGCAGCCCCGGGATGACGGGGTGGGTCGCCCGATCGGGCAATCAGACGAGAGACGCTTCGCCAACCTCCTGAAAAAGCTCTTGGGCGTGCAACGAGCCCGTCGTCAGAACGGCAAGGCCTTCGGTCGGAAGGCCTTATACCACACAGCGATCATCATCCGCGTCAGCGTCACCGCGGTGATGACCGTGGTCAGGATGCCGAGGATGAACACCACGGCGAAGCCCTTCACCGGGCCCGAGCCAAGGAAGAACAGGATCAGGGCGGCGATCGCCATGGTCGAGTTCGAATCGATGATGGTGGCGAAGGCCCGGTCGAAGCCCGCCTGCAGCGCCGAGATCAGCGAGCGGCCGGCATGGCTCTCCTCGCGCATGCGCTCGTAGATCAGCACGTTGGAATCCACCGCCGTGCCGATCGTGAGCACGATGCCGGCGATGCCCGGAAGCGTCATGGTCGCCTCCAGTACCGACATCAGGCCCAGGATCAGCCCGACGTGGACCATGAGGGCGATGTTGGCGATGAAGCCGAAGGTGCCGTAGGTCGCGAACATGAAGGCGACCACCAGGGCCGCCGCCACCAGGGTCGCGAGCTTGCCGGCCTCGATCGAATCGCGGCCGAGGCCCGGCCCGACGACGCGGCGCTCGACCACGGTGAACTTCGCCGGCAGCGCGCCGGCGCGCAGCAGGACCGACAGGTCGTTGGCCTGCTGGACTGTGAAGTTGCCGGTGATCTGGCCCGAGCCGCCGGTGATCGCAGAGCGGATCACGGGAGCCGAGACCACCTCGTTGTCGAGCACGATCGCCATGCGCCGGCCGACATTCTCCGAGGTCGCCTGCCCGAAGCGCTGGGCGCCCCGCAGGTTGAACTTGAAGCTCACCATCGGCTCGTGGGATTGCTGATCGAAGGACGGCTGCGCGTCGGTCAGCTCGCCGCCATCGGCCATGACCCGGCGCTCGACCGGCACCTTGGCGCCCTTCTCGTCCTTCGACGGCAGCATGTCGACGTCGCCGGACGGGCTGTCGGCGAGCATGCGGAACTCGAGCTTGGCGGTGGAGCCGAGGAGCCTCTCGAGCCGCTCGGGATTTTGCTCGCCCGGCACCTGGATCAGGATCCGGTCGGCGCCCTGCTGCTGGATCGACGGCTCGGTGGTGCCGGTGGAATCGAGACGGCGCCGGATGACCTCGATGCCCTGGCTCACCGCCCGGCGGGTCCGGTCGGTGATGCCGGCATCGGTCAGCGTCAGGCGGATCACGCCGCCGGGCTGCTCGGAGACGTCGAGGGTCCGGGCCGCCGTCTGGCCGAGCGACGTGGTGATCGGCAGCGACAGTTCCTGGAGCTTCGGCAGGACCTTGGCCCGGGCCGCGTCGTCCGCGACCTTCACCTGGACGCCCCGCTGGAGCAGGCCGATGCCGCCATCGGCGCGGACGTTCTCCTGCTGGAGCACGCGGCGAACGTCGTCGCGCAGGGCCTTGGCCTGAGAGGCGATCAGCTCGTTCTGATCGACCTCGAGCAGGAGCTGCGAGCCGCCCTGCAGGTCGAGCCCGAGCACGATGGCGCGGGTCGGCACCACCCAGGCGGGGAACCAGGCGGGCAGGCTGGCGACGAAGCCCTTGCGCTGCTCGGGCGAGAAGAAGCTCGGCACGGCGAGCATCAGCCCCACCAGGATCAAGCCCAGCGTCGCGATGATCTTCGCACGGGAGAAGCGCAGCATCGGCCGTCTTTTTCTCTTGTGGGTCGGCGCGTTACGCCGGCCAGTTCAACCGGGGATTCAGGCGGCCTTGACCGAGCCCTTGGCCCGGACCTCGGAGATCATCGTCCGGACCACCCGCACGCGGACGTTCGGGGCGATCTCCACCTCGATCTCCGGCTGATCGTCCGCCGCCTTGGTCACCCGCCCGACGAGGCCGCCATTGGTGACGATCGTGTCGTCCCGGCGCACGGACTTGAGCAGGGTCTGGTGGTCCTTGACCCGCTTCTGCTGCGGCCGCAGGATCAAGAAGTACATGATCACGAAGATCAGGACGAACGGGATCACCTGAAAGGCGATCTCCGCTCCGCCAGCGGCCGTACCGGCCCCTTGCGCGAAGGCGGGGGTGATCAACGAGCGTCTCCTGCAAATGGCGATCGGGCCTGCCGCCGGTTTTCGGCGTGGGCAGACCTATCGAAAAGCGCGCGGACTATAGCCAGGGGCTTCCCGAAAGCAACGTCGAAGCGACGGGCATCGGCGGCGGCGTCAGAGAAGGGCGCGCACCGCCGCCGCGAAGGCTTCGGGTGCCTCCTGTGGAAAGTTGTGGCCCACCCCCGCGACGATCTCACGCCGATACGGGCCGGTGAAGTGGCGGGCATCGGTGTCGGCCGCCGAGGGCGGCGCAACGCCGTCGTCGGCGCCGAGCAGCACGATCGACGGAACGGTGATCGCCGGCTGGGCGGCGAGCCGAGCCTCGATCTGGACGAGTGCCGGGTCGCTGGGCACCAGTCCGAAGCGGTGGCGGTAGGAATGCACCACCACGTCGACGAAATCGGGATTGTCGAAGGACAGGGCGGTCTGCGCGTAGGTAGCCGCGTCGAAGGCCCAGCTCGGCGACCAGAGCTGCCAGAGCAGGCGGCAGAACGCCTCCCGGTCGCCCGTGAGGCCAGCGCGACCGCGTTCGCCGTGCAGGTAGTACTGATACCAGAGCCGATGCTCCGCCTCGGGCGCGACAGGCCGCGAGGCGGCCGGGATATTCTGGATGTTGTAGCCGACGCCGCAACTCACCAGCCCCTGGGCCCGGTCCGGCCAGAGCGCCGAGACCACGCAGGCGGCCCGGCCGCCCCAATCGTAGCCGGCCAGCACGGCGCGCGCGATGCCGAGGGCGTCCAGGAAGGCCAGCAGGTCGGCTCCGAGCGCCGCCTGCTCGCCTGAGCGTGGCGTCGCCGCATCCAGGAACCGCGTCGGCCCGTAGCCGCGCAGGTAGGGCACGAGGCAGCGGATTCCGGTGGCGGCGAGCCGCTCGGCAGCTGCGGTGCAGGCGCGGGCGTCGTACGGGAAACCGTGGAGCAGCACGGTGGGCGGCCCGTCGGGCGGCCCGAATTCCAGATAGGCGACGTCGAGGATACCGGCCTGAACACGCTTCATGGATGGCTCCCGCAAGGCCGAGACAGGGATCCTAACCGCGTCCCGCGCAATTGCCGCACGCGCTTGCCGGCGCCGATCCGCGCCCGACTTTCCCACGCGGTTGACAAGCGCGACGGAGGACTTTGATGGGCCTGCTCGACGGTGCGAAGAACTTGATCGGCGACGTTGCGGCTGCAACCGACCGGGTTCTGGAGCGGACCGGGAGCGGCAAGCTAGCCCTGACGATGGCAAAATTCTATCCCGGCGGCCTCCCCGCCTTCCTCGACCGCCTGCGAGGGGCCGGCCACGGCGACGCCGTCGCGTCCTGGCTGGCTACAGGGACGGGGCCGGAGGCGCGCCAATCGGTGCCGGCGGCCGCCATCGCGCGCTGCCTGCCGGAGGGCGTCGCGGAGCGTCTCGCCTATGACCTGGGTGTGCCGGAGGGCCGCGTGGCCGTCGTCCTGTCGGAGTTCCTGCCGGCCGCCGTGGCGGAGCAGAGCGAGAACGGGCGGCTGAAACCGCAGCCGAATTTCAGCACCCAGGTGCGATCAGCGCCCGGCGTCCCCTAAGGGGTCGCGCATTTCATCAGGGGCGGAGCGGTCGCGCAGCTCAGGTAGCAGGTCTGTTTCGCGAAGCAGAACCAGGAGAGCTCACCGCTCTTGAGGCAGGCCCCGCCACAATGGCGGTACGTGCCGAAGAGCGGCCGGACAAACACCGCGTCCGTGAGGGCGCGCGCCTCCGCGAGCCGGGACGTTTCGGGAGGCGCCGCGAGGGCCGCGCCCCACCAGACCGAGAGAATCAGGGGCAGGACCAGCGATCGGACCGGAAATCTCATGACCGCTCGACCGTAAGACGTATTGCGGGCCGTCATTCCGGGCCACGGCCGAACTCCTGTCGACTAAATTGCGGTTCACGCCGTCCGGTCGCGCCGCAGGTCTCTCGCTCTTCGGGCGCGGTGCTCTACTATCGCCGTCAACGATTCACGACAGGAGACCCGCATGAGCCTGTTCAATTCCCTCGGGGGCTCCCTCGGGCAGATGGCGCTCAAGGCGTTGCCCGGCGTCATCCAGCAGGTGCTTCCCGGCGGGCTCAACGCACTCGTCGAGCAGCTCCGCCGTTCGGGCTACGAAAGCCAGGTCAATTCCTGGCTCGGCCGCGGACCGAACGAGCCGATCACGGCGGATGACCTGCGCAAGGTCCTCGACAACGATCAGGTCCGCCAGATCGCGCAGAAGCTCGGCATCCCGGTGGATCAGCTGTTTCCGACCCTGGCGCAGGCGCTGCCGGAGGCGGTGGACCACCACAGCCCTGACGGCACTCTGCAGGCGCCGAAGGTCTGAGCGCGCCGCGCGGCACGTCTGTCTTCGCAGCCGGCCGGATCCGCTTCGGAGATCGCGCCTCGGCGGGGCCGTCCCAGGGCAGTCCGGAATCCCGACGCGTGGGCTGGGCGGATCTCGCGCATCGACGGGTCTGCTGCCAGTCCAGGGTGATCGCTCCGGCAGAACCGTCCCTGCGAGCGGAGCAATCCGGTCGGCGCGACGACGGCTGAGGGCGCGCTGCCCTGGGTCACTTCGCTGCGGTCCTGACGACGGAGACGTTCCCAGCCGCCCGTTCCTGGGCCGCAAACGCGAGCGGCGGCCCCTCTCGGGACCGCCGCCGGTCACGGCCGGATCCGCACCGTTCAGTTGCTGGCGAGCTGGGACATCGGATCCACGGGCGAGCCGCCCTTGCGGATCTCGAAGTGCAGCTGCGGCGAGGTGACGTTGCCGGAGGCGCCGGACTTCGCGATGGTCTGGCCGCGCTTGACCTTCTCACCGGGCTTCACGTCGATCTCGCCATTGTGGGCGTAGGCCGAGACGTAGCCGTTGGCATGGCGCACCAGCACGAGCTTGCCGTAGCCCTTCACGTCCGAGCCGGCATACGCGACCGTGCCTTCCTCGGCCGCCTTGACCGGCGTGCCCTCCGGCACGGCGATGTTGATGCCCTCGTTGCCGGAGCTGCCGTAGCCGGCGATCACCCGGCCCTTGGCGGGCCAGCGGAAGCTCTCCGACGGCGTCGCATCGGCGACGGAACCAGTGGCGGCGGGCTCGGATTTGGCCGGAGGCGCCGCCGCCGCAACCGGCTTCGGAACCTCCTTGGCGGCGACCTTCTCGACCTTCTCCGCGGCGGCCGCCTTCTGGGCAGCCTCCTTGGCGGCCTTGGCTTCCGCAAGCTTCTGCGCGGCTTCGGCCTTCGCGGCGGCCTTCGCCTCGGCCTTGGCCTCCGTCGCCTTAGCCTCCGCCTTCGCCTCAGCCTTGGCCTTCGCCTCGACCTTGGGGTCCGCCTTCTTCTCGTCAGCCTTGGCGACTTGTCCGGGGCGCACGTGCCGCGGCTTCTCGTCGTCCTTCGCCGCGTTGTCCTTGCGGGTCTTGGCCTCTGCGACCTTCCGGGCCGCGGCGTCGCGGGCGAGCGCCTCCTTGCGCTCCGCCTCCTTCTCGGCGGCGGCCCGCTTGGACGTCTCCTTCGCGGTCTCCTTGGCGGCCTGCTTGGTTTCCTCGCGCTTGGCGGCTTCCTTGGCCTCCTCGCGCTTCGTGGCGAGCTTGCTGTCGACCTGCTTGGCGTCCTCGCGCTTCTCCTCGGCCGCCCGGGCCGGGCGAGCGGTCATCGGGGCCGCGGCCGGGTTCATGCCGGAGGCGTTGTAGACCGGGATCACGAGCTGCCGACCCGGGGTGATCTGGCTCGCGCTGGTCAGGCCGTTGGCGGCCAGGATCGCCGAGGCGGGCACGCCGAAGCGGGTGGACATCTGGTTCAGGCTGTCGTTCTGCGACACGGTGATCTGCGTGCCACCCTGAGCGCTCCAGCCGACCGGGCCGGTGGAGGCGACGCGGGTCGCGGGCGCGGCGGCATGTGTCTGAGCCGGCGCGGCGGCCGCGACCGGGCGCGGGGCGCCGGGCGGGCTCAGCGCCTCCGACTGGATGCGGCCGGTCCGGACCGGGGGCACGGATTTAAGGCTGCCATCCGGCAGGCTTCCCGTGGCGGCGGGCTCCGAATCGAACGGGTTCGAGAAGGGGTTGCTCAGACGCGACGCGTCCGAAGAACAGGCAGCGGCTGCACCGCCAATGATGCCGATGAGGGCGACGCGCGACAGCGTCCGCAACATCTGACCCGTACCGCGCACCCGCATCGACGCACCCGTTTGCCTGAACGCAACCTGATGCGCCAATGAAGACGGATTCAGGTTAAGCAACCGTTCCCGTTCAGCATGTCTGCGACCGTGGCGCGAAGACTTCTTGAGAGGTTCGCGCATCACGCGGGATGATCGGGGGGGCCGGCTTCGTGCCTTTTCCGTCCCGGCCGGCACCCCACATCGAGGGGATGTTCACCATCCGCGCCGCCCGCGACAGCCTTGCCGATCTGCCTGCGATCGAGACCGCGCGCCTGTCGGTTGCGGCCCTCCGGCTCGAGGATGCGCAAGCCCTCCGTCGCCTTACGGACGATCCGGCAATCACCGCGGCGGTGGACTTCCTGCCCGCCCCGTTCACCCTGCAGGATGCCGAGGATCTGATCCGTAGCGGAACCCGCGGCCAGGACCGCTTCCTCGGCGCCTGGACGCGGGAATCAGGCGGGACCGGTGCGCAGCAGTCCTCGGCGGGGCGCGACCTCGTCGGGGTGGTCGGAACCCATCTGCGCGGGGCCGGCGTGATCGAGATCGGCTACTGGATCGGCGGCGCCGCCCGCGGGCGCGGCTATGCCTTCGAAGCCGTCTCGGCGGTCATCGCATTCCTGGGCGGGCGCTTCCCGGCACGGAGCGTCGTGGCGGAGTGCCGCCCCGCCAATATCGCGTCCTGGGGTCTTCTGGAGAAACTCGGCTTCCAAGATTCCGGGGAGGAGGGGCACAGGCCGGGGCGCCGCCTGCTTCGGCGAGCGTGATCGCCGGAACCGTCCTGCCGGCCGCGGCGCATGCCCGCGCCGCTGCGGACGGGGCTTCTTCCGCCCGGAAACGAAAAGCCCCCGGCAGTGCGCCGAGGGCTTGTCGGGAACCGGCCCGAGGACCGGCCGTCAGACCGGATCAGAAGGTGATGCCGGTCTCGACCATGTAACGGTCTTGGGAGGTCCGATTGCCGGTCCGCCCGAAGCCGGTCCCGAGCGTTCCCTCCGCGAGGTTGCCGCGGGTGATGCCGCCGAGCTCCACATGGGCGTACTCCACGCGGAAGAAGTAGCGATCGAAGGTGAAGGTCGGCGTGACAGTGACCGAGAACGCGTTGCTGCCGGCGCCGAAGCCCAGCAGGTTCGTTCCGCCCGAACCCCGGACGCCCGTCTGCTCGGTGTACTCGACGCGGCCGGCCAGCGCGAAATTGTCGGTGAACGAGTAGGCCGCCAGCAGGGCGCCGCCATAGGTCGAGGCCGTGTTGCCGATCCCGACGCGCAGGTCGCGCTCGACATTGGTGAACTGGAAGTACGGCGAGATGATCCAGGGGCCGTTCGCGTAGGTGTAGTTGATGTTGAAGATGCCGCTGTTCTGCTGCGCGTTCGGCGTGGCGAACTGGTAGCGCGGGCTCCGGTCGAGGGCGTTGGTCCGGCCGACGTTCAGGCCGCCGTTGACGCCGATCGTGCTGTAGTCGTCCAGCTTGTAGGCGACGTTACCGGTGAACCACGTGATCTCGTTGGAGAAGAACCCGTCGGTTCCGGCGAGCGAGACCGAGAGCGGGCCGCTGCTGTAATTGACCTGAACGCCCTGGTTGATGAAGTTCTCCTGCACGAACAGAAGGCCGCGGTTGATGTTCAGGTTCTGGTAGGTGAACAGCAGCTCGGTGCCGATCAGGGTGAACAAGCGGCCGCCCTGAATCGACCATTCATCGTTGATCTGGATCTTGCCGTAGGCGACCGGCACCGGGCCGAACAGCAGGTCGGTCTGGGTGAAGGTTCCGAGGGTCGGGAAGCCGAGCTGCGGGATCGAGTAGCCACCGGCCTGGATGTAGAACTGGAACGCGCCCTCGGGCTTCTGGATGATGCCCTGGATGTTCGAGAAATCGAATCGTGCGGACCGGTCGCGGTCGTTGGGGGCCGCCGGGGTCGAGAACGACGCGAACGGGTTTGTCTGCGTGTAGCCGTAGCCCGTGACGGCGCCGCCCACGTAGAGGTCGCCGAGCGGGCCCGCGGAGAAGCAGGTCGGGTTCGGATTGGCCTTGATCACACCGCTATAAGCCGGGCCGAGGAGTGTGGCCTTGCAGGGTTCGGCCGGGGGCGGAACAGGCGTCGGAGCCGGGGCGGCCAGATCGGCCGCGAGAATGCTGGTCGAGGACAGCAGCACGGTGGCCAGGCCGGCCAGGGTGGATCGCTTCAGCATGATGTCGCAGCTCGTTCGGGTTCGCTCACGGTCAAGCTGACATCGCAGGGCGATTGACACAAAACTAAACATCGAGCATTTGCATATTTTTTGAGCAGATCGAGATCCCGCACAACACTCGCACAGGAAATGTGACTTTGCAGCCACATTTCTCCTCTCGGCCGCTCGCTTTCATTGCGGTGAGTTTCGAACAGCTTGGTGCGACCTGCGCAATGCTGTCGCGTCAGGCCGAAGCGCCGATCGGATCGCAGCGAAATCCTCCGAACTCATGACGCGCCAGCCGCTCGGCCAGAGCGGGAAGGAAGATCGTCGCTTCCTCGGCGAGCCGCCAGGGCGGGTTGACAACGATCAGGCCGCTGCCGGTCAGCCGTGTCGGATCGTCCGGACGGTCGATCAGCAGGTCGAGGCGCAGCGCCGGGCGGGGGAGGGCGGCGTCGAGATCCCGGACCATGCGTTCCACGACGGCGGCATCCTTGATCGGGTACCAGGCCAGGAACAGGCCGGTCGGCCACTTCGCCACCGCGCGGGCGAGGTGGGCCCCGAGCCGCTCGATTTCGCCCGGCACCTCGTAGGGCGGGTCGATCAGCACGAAGCCGCGCCGCTCGGGCGGTGGAATCTGCGCGTTGACCGCGATCCAGCCGTCGAGGTTCAACACCTTCGTGCGCGGATCGCGTTCGTAGCGCGCCCCGAGGGTGGCGGCATCTGCCGGGTGCAGCTCGACGAACACGCCCTTGTCGCCGGGGCGGAGCGCCTCGCGGATGATCGCGGGCGATCCCGGATACGCGGTCGCCCCGTCGCGTGCCTGGACTGCCGCCACGGCTGCCCGGTAGGGCGCAAGGAGCGCTTCGACGTCCGGCGCGAAGGGGGTGGCCATCCGGCCCCAGCCGTCCCGCCACTCGCCGGTGCGCGACGCCTCGTCGGCCTCAAGGTCGTAGACGCCGAGCCCCGCGAAGGCGTCCAGTGCCCGGAACGGCTTGTCCTTGAGACGCAGGTGATCGAGCACGCGCGCGAGCACGAGATGCTTGAGGACGTCGGCGTGGTTGCCGGCGTGGAAGGCGTGCCGATAATTCATGGAGACGGGCTCAAGCCGATCCCGCGTCTCGGGTCCAGCGCTGCGCGCCGAAACGGCCGAAATATCTCAGCGCGCGGCGCCGAGGGTGATCTCCGGCGCGCGGCAATTGGTGCGGGCGACCTCCGGGCAGGGGGTGAAGCCGCGCAGGTCCCTGCCGAAGCAGACCCGCACCTCCTGCAGCTGGCCCCGCGTGCAGGTGACCGCCATCATGTCGGGCCGGAGGCCGCGGTTGGCGGCCACGAATTGCCGGGCGATCTCGATGGGCGCCAGGGTCTGTGCCGAGCCGCCGCCCTTGAGGCTCTCCGGGATCGTCACCGCGAGCCGGGCCTCCCGGGCGGCGTTGAAGTAGGCGGCCGGGTCGAGTCCCGAGCAGGTGCCGTGCTTACGCCATTCGTAGCGGGCGAGGCCCTCGCTCGGATAGACCTGCCCGGCCACCTCGATCGCCTGCCGGGTCGGCGGGCGCGCCACCGCGGAGCAATTCTCGGGATATCCGCGCGCGTATTGGGGCCAGAGTCCGTGCAGGACGAAACCGAGGCCTCGCCCCGGCGCGCACTGCACGTCGTCCCGGCGCTCGCCTGCCCCGGCGCAATAGGTCGGCGACCACGACAGGGCGAGCACGTAGAAATCGAATTCGCCGGGCGCGCCCCGGCGGGCGAAGCCGCCGTAATCCTGCGCGGCGGCCGGGCCGGCGAGCAGCAGGCCGGCGAGGCAGGCGGCGAGGCCACGCATGGTCAGGGCCGCGCCATCCGGCAGGCCGTCGCATAGGCGTAAGCCAGATCGCGATCGAGACCATGGACGCAGAATTCCACGCCCCAGGTCGCCCCGATGATGCCGAGGCTCTCGCGCACGGAATAATCGACCTTCCGGCGCAAGCCATCCGACGTGGTCACGGTCGCCGTGCAGAAGCGCCGGGGATAGGTGTCGAGACCCCAGGGCCGCCAAGCGGTGCGCTCGATCGTGTCGAAGGAGACAATCGTCATCGACGAGTTCCAGAACTTCGCCTCCTTCTCGGCGAAGTTGGTCGAGACCCGTTCCAGCACCGACGGGTCCTGGCAGCCGGGAATCTGCGCGTCGAACGGAAATTCCCGCTCCTCGGCGGGCTCGATATCCTCCCGCGCCGAGCGGGCGAGGGCCGGCTGCGCGAGGGAGAGGAGGGCCAGCCCGAGGGCGAGGCCGTTCAGGATCGGGCGCATGGCGCGGGTCTCGGCGGGTGTGCGGTCCAGCATCCCGGAACGATGGCCCCGCGGACCCGCCAGTCAAGCGTCGGCGGCCCGACGGCTGTCGTTTGGCGAAAGGTGCGGCGCGGCCGCTACACCGGACCGCCGGATTCGATGCCGACGCCAGCCC
>Ga0255028_100013_pt1 | contig 69065 bp, 50 predicted proteins | sample DRGLUT_MetaT_FD_178168 | JGI IMG/M metagenome (GOLD analysis project Ga0255028, IMG submission 178168) | Metatranscriptome of freshwater microbial communities from Pennsylvania, United States - DR:GLUT (Metagenome Metatranscriptome) | ecosystem: Environmental > Aquatic > Freshwater > Creek...
GGTGGCACAGTGCGCCCCCATGCCGATCCGGCTCGAGCACCGCTTTTTCTACCCCATCGACTGGCCGCAGCTCTCGGCCGTGATCCGGTTCGGGCGAGCGAGAGACTGCTGTGAGGGCTGCGGGCGGGCCCACGGGCGGATGGTCTCTCATCTCGGTGATGCCCGCTGGTGGGACGCAGATGCCGGTCGGTGGCGCGACGGGTATCCGGCCCTACAAAGGCCGATGTCGTTCCAGCTAGAATACATTCCTCCGAAAAGGATTGAAGCTCAGCCCGCGAAGTCCGTCGGAGCGGAATGCCTTTTACGCTCAAGCTTCGTCTGGATGAAGCTTTGTAATTCGGGTTTTAATCCACGAGGTTGATCCAAAAAGAACGTCATGACTCCATGAAAATGCGATATTTTCATACCAATTTCATTTACATCGACGGCTGCATTGCGTATGCGATGCAATTCCTGCGCGATAAGAGTAATTTGCGTTTTCGCTGTAGGAATTCGAAAATTATTGGCTGAGCCGTTCCCGCACGCATAAATCCTGTCTTTTGATAGCTTTCGAGCGCCGCAATGATAATCGCAGCTTTGCTTTTTATTGCTGGGCTGACGCTCGGGTGGCGCTTCAATGCGTTGGCGGTCGTAATCTCGTCGATATTGGTATTCGTATGCTCCGAAGTGCTATTTATAATGCTTATCGGTTTTGAATATCTACAGATATTAATCGTCTTTGCCTATCTGATTGCTCATCAATCGGGATACCTCGTAGGTTATTACCTGTTTCATAGGCTGAACCATGATATGGCAGGCAAAACTATTCACCAGAACCATATGAAGCGGCCCGATAGATTGTAGATCGGCACCCAAATCGCTGCGGCAGATATGATTGACACGACCACGAGAGGTAACGACACGCGGTACGCCAAGTCTTTTTTTATTCGCCCGGAAACCAACAAAACTGACACGTCACGAAACCCCAAATGCATTTTCTGGTGTACTAGCTAACCGGGTGCAATCTACTCGAAGCTTCTGCATCGACTGGATCTCTCTAGAAGTCGATAGCTCACGCAGAACGGACCTGCTTCGGCTTGCAACAGGATCGCATCATTCGATGACCAACCTTGGGCTTGCCATCGACCGATTAGATATTGGCGCACCAATCCTATGGGCGTCGTGGTGGTTGCATTCGCTCAGCGCGTCGCTGGTATGCCAGCCACGTGACGGAGGCAGGCAAGCTACCCATTCGCCCCCGCCCTCTTAAATCGAGTTCCGTCAGCGTCGGCGCGGAGAATTTTAGTCGATTCCAGGGAAGTGGATGCGGGTCACGCCCTCCTCGAAATCGAAGCCGGTGGGCGCGAGCGTCGCGTCGAACCTGCAGCTCGACCGCGATAGCACCGTCACGCCCTTGCAAGTGAGAGAGCTTCTCAGCGATCGCTTGAGCCGCGTCGGCGCCTAGGGCTGGCCCGTCGAGGCGCAACCGTTGGCCGTCCAGCTGCGCTTCATAGAAGAATTATGCCGCGGCGCTGAGGTCACCGCGGTGATTTGAGCCGCGCCCGCGCCCTGAGCGATGCGGACCGTGGCGCCTGCGATCTCAACTTCGATGCTGTGGCCGCTCCATCACAAACTGCAGTGCGCGCTCGCCATCGTGCCCCCCCGACCCATATCAGTCGTGCCAACGGCCGTCAGGGCCTCCCGAAAGCAGCCATTGATCGGCCGCTATTCCCGGTCGACGCAGGGTGAGTGGCAGTCGTTACTGGTGCCGTTCCTCGTTGCGGCCCTACATCGCATCGGACGACATCGACCGAGGCACGATGACTGACGAGCACCCTGCTCCACACTGGCGCACGAAGCTGGTGCATCCCGGGGTGACTGCCCCGCAGGACTTCCGGGCTCTCGTTCCCGCAGTCCACCGCGGCTCCACGGTGCTGTTCAACCGTGTAGCCGATGCTCGCGATGACTGGCGTGGCGACGGCTACACCTACGGCCTCTACGGCACGCCTACCACGCGCGAACTCGCTCTGCGCGTCGCCGATCTGGAGGGCGCGAAGGCTAGCTTCGTCGTGCCGGGCGGGCAGGCTGCCATTGCCCTCGTCTACCTCGCTCATTGTCGCGCGGGTGACCACGCCCTCGTGCCCGAGAGCGCTTACCGCCCTAACCGCGAACTGGCCGACAAGCTGCTCGCCGGGCTCGGCATTGAGGTACAAGCCTACGATCCCCTGCTCGGCGCTGAGATTGCGACACTGATCCGCCCGAACACGCGCCTCATCTGGTGCGAGAGCCCCGGTACGATCACGATGGAGGTGCAGGACGTACCCGCCATCGTCACGACCGCGCACGAGAGGGGCGTGCCGGTGGCGCTCGACAACACCTACGCGGCGGGCGTCCTGTTCGACGCCTTCGCCCATGGCGTGGACGTGAGCATGCAAGCGCTCACCAAGTACGTGGGCGGCCACTCAGACCTCCTTCTTGGCACCGTGTCGGTCGGCACGGACGAGGCGCACGAGCGGGTGGGTGCAACGCACCGCCTTCTCGGGATGGCGGTGTCGCCGGACGATTGTGCGCTGGCACTGCGCGGGTTGGAGACGCTGGCTGTACGCTTAGACCGCCTGCAAGCGACGGCGTTGGACGTGGCGCACTGGCTGAAGGCGCGGCCTGAGGTCGAGTTGGTGCTTCACCCGGCGCTGCCAGACTGTCCCGGCCATGACGTCTGGCGGCGCGACTTCGCGGGTTCGGCGAGCGTGTTCTCAGTGGTGTTCCGGCCCGAGTGGGATGCGGAGCGGATCACGCGCTTTGTGGAACAGCTACGGCTGTTCCGGCTGGGGTTCAGTTGGGGTGGGACGCACAGCCTCGTCATGGCCTACCCACCTCTGCCCCGCACGCAGCGGGGCTACGAAGGTCGGGTCGTGCGGCTCAACGTCGGGCTAGAGGAGCCTGCCGACCTCATCGCCGACCTGCGTCACTCCCTGTCACAGATCTCCTGACGGTTCGCTGGGTGTCGAGAAGGAGCGGATTGGCGACGTCCGCTCTGGCGCGTTCGCCTCTCTGAAGCGGACCGTCGTAGATCCACCCCCACGCCGAAGTTGCCGGACGGCTGACGAACCGCCGTGTGTGGACGCCCCATCGGATTCAAGGGGGTGTTTGAGAGATCTGTGCGCGCAGGTTCAGGAGACGATGATCGCCGCCTGAGCCGTCAGGCAGTCGAGACCGACCATCTCCGGACATCGACTGTCAGATCGAGTGCAAGCTACTACAATCCGGCGGAGATGGCGCCTGCTCGACGATGATCCGCTGGACGATGCTGGCCACAGCGGTCGAGTTCGACGGCGAGAGTTTGAGCGTGTTGCCACCCGCGAGCACAGCCCCATCGGCGGCATTCTGCATCTGGCTCCGACGATAGACCATTCGGGTGTAATCGATGCCGCCCCCGACCAGGCCGATAAGGACGGTACCGGCGAGCGCGAAGATCAGAGCGACGGCACCGCGATTGTCGGCGTGAAAGCGACGCCAGACGCGCTGCGGGCGTTGTCGAGACGGCGCAAGGCTCGTGCGGGTGCGGCTCCGCCCAGCCATTCTGATGCCGTTTGCGTGCGTGTTCCCCGAACCCCCGCACAGAAACAGGCTCACGTTAAAGATGTACTCGGCTGAAGCTGGTCGTGCAGGAGTTTCGGCGACAGGCCCGCCTGAGCGAGGCGGAACGACGACCCACTCCGTCCGGAGATCTCTGCCTCGACGCAGCCCGCAAGCGGACGTTTCGTGCTTCAACAATGGGCCGTGAGAGGTTTCAACGGCGATGTCCGCTTCAATGCATTCGCTTGCCCGAAGCGGACCGGCGAAAATCCACCCTTTTCGGACACTGGCGTAAGCGCCGTCTTCGTCCGCTCCTGTGAAGAAGCAGACGGTATAAGGACCGCAACCGGATCACGCAGGTGTCACGTGTAAGACAGTGTGTGGACGTGTTACCGATCAAGCATGGCCGTGCGCGAAACCATCACCATCTCCGTGCCCCCCGGAACTACGGACGTTCCTGCAGGGGTGCGTCGCCACCGGGCGCCATACGAGCATCAGTGAGGTCGTGCGGGCTGCCCTGCGCGAGTTGGAGTGCGCCGAGAGGGGTAAAGCTTCGATGGCGCAACAGACTCTTCCTTCTCATGACCGCTCCTGATCCGATGTCCGGTAGCCGCGACTTCCTCGCCGGGGCGGGCGAGATGGCGACGCTGATGCGCGCCTACGACTGGACCACGACGCCGCTCGTTGAGCCCGAGGGTTGGCCCTCCGGCCTGCGCACGGCGGTGCGTCTGCTGCTGAATAGCCACCACCCCATGCACATCTTCTGGGGGCCCGAAGCGACATTCTTCTACAACGACGCCTTCGTGCCTTCGGCGGGACCGGAACGCCATCCTTCCGTGCTTGGCCGTCCAGCTTCCGAAACCTGGGGTGAAATCTGGCCGGTGATCGCCTCCGAGGTCGCCAAGGTCCGGAACGGTGGCGGGCATACGTGGTACGAGGACCGGCACGTCCCGATCATGCGGCACGGCCGTCTTGAAGATGCGTACTGGACCTACGGGTTCAGTCCCATCGACGATGACACTGCCCCCGGCGGCATCGGCGGGGTCATCTCGATCCTGACCGAGACCACCAAGCGTAAGGCGTTGGAGGACAGTCTCCGCGCCAGCGACCGGCGCCATCGCGACCTGTTGCGACAAATGCCCGGCTTCGTCGCGGTTCTGACCGGTCCCACGCACGTTTACGAATACGTCAACGACGCCTACGTGACGATAGCCGGTCAGCGCAGCTTCCTGGGGCACAGTGTACGCGAGGTGTTCCCTGACCTCATAGGACAAGGCTTCTTCGAGTTGCTCGACGGAGTCTACGCGACCGGCGAGCCGTTCTTAGCCAGAGGTATCCCGATCCGCCTCGGCGGCGAGGACGCAGACCGCTTCATTGATCTCTTGTATCACCCGATCCGCAACGATGACGGCGTCGTCACCGGCATCTTCGTCGGCGGCTACGATGTCACCGTGCAGAACCGCGCGACGGTCGCGTTGCGCGAACTCAACGAGACGCTCGAACAACGGGTGGCCGAGCGGTCGGCCGCGCTTCTGGAGACCGAGGAGAGGCTGCGCCAGTCCCAGAAGATGGAGGCGGTCGGTCAGTTGACCGGCGGCTTGGCGCACGACTTCAACAACCTGCTCGCGGGCATCTCAGGATCGTTGGAGATGATGCAGAACCGCATGCAGCAGGGCCGCTTCCAAGATGTCGAGCGCTACATGGCAGTGGCGCAAGGAGCCGCCAAGCGCGCTGCCTCTCTGACGCATCGACTGCTGGCCTTCTCGCGCCGCCAGACGCTCGATCCAAAGCCCACCGACGTGAACCGCCTCGTCGAGGGAATGCAGGAGATGATCCAGCGCACGGTCGGCCCAGGCATCCCGGTCGAGGTGGTCGGGGCCTCCGACCTATGGCCCGCCTTGGTCGACCCGTCGCAGCTTGAGAACGCCTTGCTCAACCTGTGCATCAACGCCAGGGACGCGATGCCGGATGGCGGGCGCATCACGGTCGAGACCCACAACAAGTGGATCGACGAACGCGCCTCCCGCAAGCTCGACATTTCGGAGGGTCAATATCTGTCCCTGTGCGTAACTGACACCGGCACCGGGATGAGCCCGAACGTGATCGCTCGGGTGTTCGAGCCGTTCTTCACGACGAAGCCCATGGGCGAGGGCACCGGCCTCGGCCTGTCGATGATCTACGGCTTCGCCCAGCAGTCGGGCGGGCAGGTGCGCATATATTCCGAAGTCGGCGAGGGCAGCACGGTGTGCATCTACCTGCCGCGCCACTACGGCGAGGTCGGAGACGAGGAAGGTGCCGCCAAGCTCGTAACGCTGGATCGGTCCGATCAGGGCGAGACGGTGCTGGTGGTGGACGACGAGCCGTCCGTGCGGATGCTCATCACCGGCATCCTGGAAGACCTCGGATACCTAGCCATCGAGGCGAGCGACAGTGCGGCAGGGCTCAAGGTGCTTCAATCGGATGTGCGCATCGACCTGCTGGTCACGGACGTGGGCCTGCCGGGTGGCATGAACGGGCGGCAGATGGCTGACGCCGCGCGAGGGGTCCGGCCAGACCTCAGGGTCCTGTTCATTACCGGCTACGCGGAGAATGCGTTCCTCGGCAATGAGCATCTCGCGCCGGGCATGTCGGTGCTGACTAAACCGTTCGCAATGGACGCGATGGCGACGCGCATCCGTTCGCTTATCGAAGGTGACTTGGAGGCCAAGCGGTAGCGGGAGGAACCTCCGATCTGTCCGTGGTGCGGACATTCCTTAAACCGACCGTCGAATTTCCGCTGACGACCCTTTGCCGAAGATCGGAGCGTCCGCTTACCGGCAAATCGGTGAGCCAGAAACTACGACCGGAACGGGCGGATTTCTGCCGTTCCGCTTCGAGCGGCAGTGCTTGGGAAGCGGACATTACCTCCGCGAAGCACCCGGCACGTCGGTCTTGAGATGATAGATTATATACAATAAACCCCCGGACTCGCAGTCCGCGCCATGGTCCGGCGAGCTGTGTCCCGAGGCTACGGATGCAACCGTTCTTCTCGACAGACGGAATTCACCCCAGGAACGCGTTCCGGCGATGGCGGGAGACGATCTGCGAGCGATTGATCCCGATCGACCTTCAGCCCCTTCACGATGTTCCGTTTCACGGCAGGCTGGACGTCACCAGCATCGGGTGCGTGCCGATCTCGAAGATGGCCCACACAGCCATGCGGACTGAAGCGACGCCCGACGCGATCCGGCGCCATGGGCAGCCTGACCGCCTCTACGCGTCCATGAAGCTCTCTGGCCAAGACGCCATCCAGCAAGGCGATCAGGAGGCTGTATTCCGGACGGGCGACTTCGTCGTCATCGACGCCCGCCCGGCCGTCTGCGAGACAAGCACAGGTATATCCCTTGTCGTCGATCTGCCGCGCGAGCGCTTCGAGGCTATGCTGGGCCCGTCCCGGCAATTCTGTGCACTCACGGTCGGCGCGGACCTCGCCTCCACGATCCTGGCAAACACCTTCATCCAAGAGCTGGTGCGCGTGGGCAATCAGCTCACTCCCGACGCGGCCGCGCGCATGGCGTCGATCGGAACGGACCTGATCGTAGCGAGCCTGGCCGAACGGATGGCGCAGGAGGTGCCCCGTTCCGTCCACGGCAACGTCACGGTCCAGCGTGCCAAGGCCCATATCGAGGCCCATCTGGGCGATTCGCGTTTGGACCCGCCGCAGCTCGCCGCCGCGATGGGGCTGTCGCTACGCCGGCTGCAGGAACTGTTCCACGAGCGCGGCCGGCACATCTCCGACTACATCTGGGAACGCCGCCTGGAGGCGGCCGCGAAGCGGCTGTCCGACCCGGCCTGCGCCCACCTGTCGATCGGCATGGTGGCCTATAGCTGCGGCTTCGCCAGCCAGGCCCATTTCGCCCGGCGCTTCAAGGATCGCTACGGTCTGAGCCCGCGTGATTACCGGCGGGCGCAAAGGCAGGACTTCCCGCCGGTCGCGTCCGCCTTCGGGCCGTCGTCCGAGGCAGCTGAGTGACCGCATCGGGTCGTAGGCAGAACGGCCGCTTGCGCGCAATAGATCGACTTCCGCATCCCGCCCAGGCTGTGTGAGAACGCTGCGGTTCTGATCGTCTTTGCGTGACGGTGGAGGCTGGTATGATGCGGTTCGCTGGTGGTGCGGATCGTCATCGGATCGCTCTTCCGCCGCATCGCCTGGACGACTCCGAGGCCGAGGACAATCCAGTTCGCGTCGTCGATGTGTTCGTGGATGAACGCGATCTTGCGGCCCTTGGTTTTGCTGGTGTGATGCCGGCCGCGACGGGCAGGCCCGGCCATCATCCCGCGACACTGCTGAAGCTCTGCCGCTACGGCGACCTCAACCAGGGGCCTCCAGCCGCCGCCTGGAGCGTGAGGTCGGCCGCAACGTCGCGGTGAGGTGGCTGACCGGCCGCCCCGCCCCCGACTTCAAGACCATCGCCGACTTCCGACGCGACAACGGCCCAGCGATACAGGCTGCCTGCCGCCAGTTCGTGATCCAGTGCCGCCAACCCGGCCTCCTGGCCGGCGGTGCCGTGGCTCGCGACGGCAGCCGCTTCAAAGCGGTGAACACACGCGATCGCAACTTCACCCCGGCGGCGGTCCGGCGCCGCATCGGGCAGGTCGAGGCGAGCATTGCGCCCTATCCGGCCGCCCTCGACACCGCCGACCGCCATGCGGACGAGGTCGCGCGCGTGCGCCAGGTGCGTATCGCCGAGCGTCCGGACACCCTGCGGACGCCGATGCGCGAACTGCAGGCGATGGAGAGGCTCCTCGAAGCTGCGCCCGATCGGCAGATCTCTCTGACCGATCCGGACGCGCGGGCGATGGCCACGCACGGCAAGGGTACGGGGATGGTCGGCTACAACGTGCAGGCGGTCGTCGACACCGAGCATCATCTGATCGTCGCCCACGCGGTCACCAACGTCGGGCACGACCGGACCCAACTGGCGCACAAGCCGCCAGGGGCAGGCGGCAACCGGGCATGAAGCGCGCAACGTGCTGGCGGATCGCGGCTACTTCTCGGGCGAGGAAATCCTGGCCTGCGAGCAGGCCGGCATCGCGGTGACACTGACCAAGCCGCTGGCTTCGGGCGCCAGGGCGGAGGGGCGTTTTGGCAAACAGGACTTCGTCTACGCGCCTGGGTCGGACGCCTACCGTTGCCCGGCGGGCGGCTCCCCTACCGCTACACGAACGTTGAAGACGGACTGACGCTACGCCGCGACTGGACGACCGCCTGCCACGGCTGCGCGCTCAAAGCGCGCTGCACGCCAGCCAAGGAGCGGCGCGTGACGCGGTGGGACCATGAGGCGGTCCTGGAAGCCGTGCAGCGGCGGCTCGATGCGGATCCTCACGCGATGCGCACGCGCCGCCAGACGGTCGAGCACGTGACCGGGACGCTCAAGGGCTGGATGGGGGCGACGCACATCCGGATGCGCCGGTTGAGAAACGTGGCGACCGCGATGCGCTTGCAAGTCCTGGCCTCCGATCTGAAGCGGGTGATGGCGATCCTCGGCACTGGACCACGCCGCACCGCCCTCCGGGCGTGAGAGTACGCGCCACCTTGCGCGCGGTCACAACTCCGTACCGACACACCGAACTGCGCTCTCACACAGCCTCCACCCCGAGCGGAAGGTCGCAGCGTCGGCTGGCGTCATCTGGATCCGCGCATCGTCAGAACACGGCGTGGTCGCCACGCTCGGCGACCGCCTCGCCACGGACCACGCGCGCGTAGTAGTCGAACAGCGTCTCCGATCCGGTCGACGGGGTGGCTTGCGCATCGTATCGCCCGGTCGCCGGGTCCAGCACGAGCATGGATTCGGTCGCGTAGTAACGCCCGATCCGCGCGAGTTCGGCCTTGGCGGCCAGGGTCGGCACCCATCGGCCCATCGTCGCCAGAACGGCGACGATCACATCCAGCAGCACGATCGGAACGTGCGTGAAGCGCGGTTCGCGTCCCAGCAGGGCGAAGAGCCGCTCGCCCTGCGCGCGCGGCGTGATCGCTTTGCCCGGCCCGCCGATCGGCAGAACGCGATTGCGCCGGTCCCCGTCGTCGAGGCAGTCCGCGAGATAGCCGCCAAGGTCGTCGTCGCTGATCGGCTTGCAGGCCGTTAGCGTCCCATCTCCGAACACCAGGAACGGTTTGCCGCGTCTCACGCGGTCGATCTGCCCCGAGAGCGATTTGAAGAAGGCGGTCGGCCGAACGATCGTGTAGTCGAGCCCCGACGCGATCAGCTCTGCCTCGAAGGCGCGCTTGGCGTGCTGAAAGGCGAGGATCGGCTTCTGGACGCAGATCGCCGACAGAAGCACGACATGCTGCACGCCGGCCGTCCGGCCCGCGTGCAGGGCATTGACCTGCGCGCCGTAATCGATCGACCAGGCGTCGTCGGGCAGCCCTGTGCGCGAGGCAAGGCACGATACCAGGACGTCGAAGGGTTCGCCGCGGACCCCGTCGCGCGCCAGCGACACCGTATCGGTCAGGTCCACGATCCGCGCGGTGGCGCCCGCGGGGATCGCGGTGTCGGCAGGGCGCCTGACGAGGCAGATGACCTCGTGACCGCGCGACACCAGGGCCCGAACCGTCGCCCGGCCAATTGTGCCGGTCGCACCCAGAAAGAGGACGCGGCGCGGCCTCACACCTTCCGGTTGATCTACGGTCATGATCGCTTCATCCCGACGTTCAACCATCCTAGAGCGACGGCGACGCTTGCGCTGCCCCGCCGAACGGCAAAAGCGACGTCACGACGGGATCCGCAGGGTGATCCGCGTCAATTCCGACGGGCGGCCGAGCCGAGGCGCGAAGCCCGGCCACAGCGCGGTGCCGTTGCTGACGTAGAGCAGCATGCCTCCGACCCGGTACGCCCCGGAGACGAACCCGGCGTTGCCACGTGCAACCAGCCGGTCCAGGCCGCGGAACATGCCGCCGTGGGATCGGACGGCCGACATAGTCACAGGGGGACGATCGATCAGACCGTCTGCCGGAAACGTTCGGACGGCCGAGGTCCTTCAATCGATCAAACGCAACGAGAGCGCACGCGCCACCGCATGCGTTCTGTTGACGACGTTCAGGCGCTTCATGGCTTGGTCGAAATGGAAATTGACGGTTCGCTCCCGCAAATCGAGGATGAGGGCGATCTCCGCGGACGTCTTCCCGCGGCTGGCCCAGGTCAACACTTCCCGTTCCCGACTGGTCAGATGGCCGAACGCGTCGTGGCTCTGCCCGCCGCGACCCGCGCGGAGACGATGCTCCACCACGACAGCCAGCATCTCGAAGTCGACCGGCTTGGTGAGATAGTCATCCGCGCCCTTGCGGCGCGCGGCGATCTCGCTGCCGCGATCGTCGAGAGCCGTGAGGAACACGAACGGGATCCGCGCGAGGTGCGGGGCGGTCGAAGCCAACCGCTCGATCAGGTCCAGGCCGTTCATCCCCGGCATGCGCACGTCGCACAGGACCAGGTCCGGAGGCGACATCCGGATGGCCGACAAACCCGCCTCCCCGTCCGGGGCGCGATCCACCGTGTAGCCGAGGTCGACCAGGGCCTCCGCGAGCAGGCTCGCCGTTTCCTCGTCGTCCTCAACGCAGAGTATCCTGGGCATGCTCCGGCTCCGGGGATGAAAGCGCCCCGTCTCGCGGCAGCGCCAGCATAGCACGGGTTCCGCGGCCCTCTTCGCTCTCGATGACGAGGCGACCACCATGGCGGCGCGCGATCTCCTCCACGAGGCTCAGCCCGATCCCCGTCCCCGGGATCGTGCCGACGTTGCTCGCCCGGTAGTAGCGTTCGCGGATCCGTCCGATCTCGCCGCGCGGGATGCCCACGCCCTCGTCCTCGACGACGATCTCGACGCCGGCGCCCGACGGGTAGGCCCGCAGCCGGACGGGAACGCTGTCCGCCGCGTACTTGAACCCATTCGAGAGCAGGTTGCTGACGGCCAGATGCAGCAGGTCGGGATCGCCGACGATCTCCAGCGATGCATCCGGCACGTCGTCGACCAACGCACCGCCCATCCCGATCTCGCGATAGTACCGGCACAGCGACCGCAGCATCTCGGCGAGATCGAAGCGGCGCATGCGCGGGCGCAGGTTCCCGCCGGTATCCTCCAGCGCCCGCGACAGGCCCGACATCAGGCTCGCGATCCGGAACACGGCGGAACGGATGCGGTGCGCCCGATCGGCGATGTCGCCCGGCTTGGCCCGGTCCTTGGTCGCAATCAGCCGCTGGGCGTTCCCGTCGATCGCCATCAGCGGCGTGCGGAATTCATGCGAGACCGTCGTGATGAAGTTGCGCTGCTCGACGGCGAGGGCGCGCTCCTTCTTCAAGGCGGTGCTCAGCGCCCCGGATTGAATGGCCAGGCGCTTGCGCGATTCGAGGAGTTCGGTGGTGTTGCGCCGGAACACCGCGAGGGCGCGCGCCATCGCGCCGATCTCGTCTGGCCGCCTCTCGTCGGGGAGCGCGAAATCGGTCTCGTCATCCGCGAGGCGCCGCATGCGATCGGCGAGCCGCAGGAGCGGCTGCGAGATGGCGCGCCAGACGTAGACCGTGATGGCGAAGAACAGGGCCAGGGTCCCGAGCATCAGGTCGGAGACCCAGTCCTGAGCTTCCGCGATGGCCGCGGCCGCCCGGCCGCGGTCGGCCTCCGCGCGCGCTTCTGTCACGAGCGTCAGGTCGAAGGCGCCGTCGCGGGCCGCGTCGAAGGTGGTCTTCGACAGGCCGTTGAACAGCAGGGTTGCCTGCTCGGCCTCGCCGTCCCTGCTCAGCGCGGCCACGCGCTCCGCCACGGCTGCGTGCGCGCGCCACAGGTCTTGCAGCCGCACGAGCGCGCTCCGGTCCTCGTCTCGCCGGAGCAGCGCCGCGTAGCGTGCCATCACCTCCGCGAGATGGGCGGACATGCGCTGCAGCGACGCGAGGCGATCGGGGCGGTCCGCGGGATCCGGGCCCAGGAGGATCTCGGCCTCCGCGGTGCGCGCGTCCGAGATCCCGTGGTTCAGGCTCCCGAGGATCCGGATGCGCTCCAGCCAGCGGTGGTGCATCTCGCGGGAGAGCGCGTCGGCATGTTCGAGCCGATCCAGGCTGAGGAGGCGGGCGCCCTCCGTCGCGGCGATGAAGAGGAGCACCATGAGGCCCAGCTTCGCGACCAGGGAGTGGCGCCAGGCCAGGGTCTTGCGCAGCACCGACATGGCGATCCCCCAGCGGACCCGGCGGCCGGGCTTCGAAGGCTTAGGCCCGGCCCGTCCGAGTTCAGCCTGTCAGATTTCACAGGATGACGCCGGGGGCCACGAACTGGTCTGTAGGCCGCGAGCCGGCGGACGGTCCGTCGCGCCGAGGGGTCACAGGGGGATCGCGTTGATTTCGGACACCGTGACGCCGATGGGCGGCCTGACCGCGGCCGGACGCCCCTGAGATGACGCCGCATCCCGTCGGTGCCGTTCGCCCCCGGATGCCCGATATCCGGCAGGCGGCCCGAGCGTCCGTCCCGATCGTCCACGACGTCGCGGACGCCGCCGATCGGCCCGCTCCGACGAACCCGATCGAAGCCATTTCGCCGGCGCCGACCGCCGGGCCCCGGACCTGGGCCGGCTTCGCCATCCTGTGCGTCGGCATGTTCATCGCCATCCTGGATATCCAGATCGTCGCGACATCCCTTCCGCGGATCCAGGCGGGTCTCGGGATCGCGCCGGACCGGATCAGCTGGGTCCAGACGGCGTATCTCACCGCCGAGCTGCTCGTCATTCCGCTCACGGGTCCCCTCACGCGCCTGGCGAGCCTGCGCCGGCTCTTCGTGACGTCGGTGACCCTGTTCACGCTCGCGTCGTGCGGATGCGCCGCGAGCGGCGGCTTCGCCTCGCTCATCGTCTGGCGCGCGCTCCAGGGTGCGTCCGGGGGCGCGTTGATCCCGACCGTGTTCTCGGCCGTCTTCCTGCTGTTCCCGCCGAACCGCCAGGGCATCGCCACGGCCGTCGCGGGCACGCTCGCCGTCCTCGCCCCGACCGCCGGCCCCGTCGTCGGCGGCTGGATCACCGAGACGGCGTCCTGGCATTGGCTGTTCCTGATCAACGTGCTCCCCGGCATCGTCTCGGCCATCGGCGGGTACTGGCTGCTGTCGTCGCGGGACCGGCGGCGCGGACGGCTCAGCGAACTCGATGTGCCGGCCCTGGTGCTCCTGGCCGTCGCCCTGGGCAATCTGGAGCTCGGCCTCAAGGCGGCCCCGGAATCCGGCTGGACGGCGCCTGCAACCGTCGCACATCTCGGCGCGAGCACGGTGTCCGCCCTCGTGTTCGTCCGCCGCACCCTGACGGCGGCCCATCCGCTCGTCGAGCTCCGGATGTTCGCGGATCGCCGCTTCGCCGTGGGCTCGGCACTCAGCTTCGCCTGCGGCGTGGGCCTTTACGGTTGCGTCTACCTCATGCCGGTCTTCCTGGGCTACGTGCAGGGACGCGGGCCGCTCGCGATCGGCGAGATCATGCTCGTCACCGGCTTGGCGCAGCTCGCCGCGTCTCCGCTCGCCGTCGCCCTGGACGGGCGCGTCGACGCGACCGTGCTCGCCGTCCTCGGATTCGGTCTGTTCGCGGTCGGCTCGTTCCTGAGCACGACCCAGACGGCCGCGATGGATCCCGGGGCGCTGGTCGTCCCGCAGGTCGTACGCGGGCTGTCCATCATGTTCTGCCTGCTGGCGCCGACACGGTTGGCGCTGGGGCAGCTGGCGGCCGAGCGCGTTCCGGATGCCAGCGGGTTGTTCAACCTGATGCGGAATCTCGGCGGCGCCGTCGGCCTCTCGCTGATCGACACCGTGATCTACGGGCGGATCCCCGGCCACGTATCCGATCTCGTCGCGCGCCTCGCGTCCGGCGATGTCGACGCCGCGCGAGGGGTTGGCATCCCGCCGGCCGTTTTCGCTGCCCGGTCGGGCAAGCCGATCAGCGAGGCGACCCGTGCCCTCGTCGCGCCGCTCGTCGAGAAGGCGGCCCTGACCGCTTCGATCGGCGACGCCTGGATGCTGGTCGGAACTCTCAACGTGGTCGCGATCGCCGCCCTGCTGCTCGTCCGCCGACGCGCCGATCCGAGCCTGGAGCCGAAGCCATGACGGAAGCCTACCTCAACCGCATCGAGACGGCCGTCCCGCCCCACGACGTCCACGCGGCTTTCGCGGCCTTCGCCCGATCCCAGCTCGCCGACGACCGGCGCAAGCTGCGCATCCTGGACCGCATGGTGGAGCGCAGCGGGATCGAGCATCGGTATTCCTGCCTCGCGCCCGGGCTCGACCCGGGCCGCGACGCCGTGGATGCCGAGGGCCTCTACCGACCCGGGAGCTTCCCGACGACCGCGGCCCGCATGCGACTCTACGAGGAGCACGCCCCTGCGCTCGCGACGCGTGCGGTCGAGAAACTCGAACTCGGGGATCAGCGGGACCGCATCACCCATCTCGTGGTGTCGAGCTGCACCGGCTTCTCGGCCCCGGGGCTGGACATCGACATCATCGAGCGTTGCGGCCTCAGGGGGTCCGTCGAGCGGACGATGGTCGGGTTCATGGGCTGCTACGCGGCAATCAACGCCCTGAAGATCGCGCGGCACATCGTTCGCTCGGAGCCGCAGGCCCGGGTCCTGGTGCTGAACATCGAGCTTTGCACGCTGCACCTCCAGGAGACCTCGGATCTCGAGCAGATCCTGACATTCCTGCTCTTCGCGGACGGGTGCGCGGCCAGCATCGTCTCCGCCGATCCGACCGGGCTGAGGCTCGACGCGTTCAACGCCCTGCTGACGCCCAACACGCGACAGCTCCTGACCTGGCATATCCGGGAATCCGGGTTCGACATGGTCCTGTCGGGCCGCCTGCCCGCGGCGGTGCAGGACGGGATCAGCGGTCGCGCGGACGAATTCCTGGCGGGGAACCGGATCCCGGACGTCGACGCCTGGGCCGTCCATCCGGGCGGCCGGACCGTGCTCGACGCCGTGGAGCGCGCCTTCGCGCTCCCGCCCAGCGCGCTGGCGGTCTCGCGCAACATCTTGCGTCGGTTCGGCAACATGTCGTCGGCGACCGTCATGTTCGTGCTCGCCGCGCTCATGGATCAGGCGACGGCGGGTCAGGTCGGTTGTGCGATGGCGTTCGGCCCGGGTCTCGTCGCCGAAACCATGATGTTCCGAAAGGCGGCCTAGCTCCGCGCGTCCGGCGCCCGGATCCGGGATCCCGGGCTCGCCGGCCGTGATTCAAAGACGCCGCGGCACCGGGCGGGATGCCGGCGCCCGGACTCCGCGCGTCTTCCGACGCGCGACGCGGGCGTTCCGGTGCGGGCGGCGTCATTCGATATCGACGCGGGAGAGGTGGTCGATGCCAGCGACGACGGAGACCGAGACCGAGGGATGGCCGGAGCCGCCGAGGCGGGGTTCCGACGGGGCACCGGCGCCGCAAGGTTCCGGGCCCTCCGGAACCGCGGGGCGGCGCGGGCCCGCGCGCCCTCGCTCGCTGGCCGTCCGGGCCTCGGCGCAAGAGCAGATGGATGCTCCGGATCTGCCCGAGGCCGCATATGCCGCGCTCCTCGCAGACCTCGCGCGCGTCAACCGATGGACGCTGGCGGCGCGGCCGACCTTGGCTTTCCTGAGGCGGGCGGCTCGGCGCGCCGGGCGGCTCAGGCTCCTCGACGTCGGCTTCGGGCAGGGCGACATGCTGCGTCGGATCGCGCGCTGGGCGGCCCGGGAGGGCGTTGCCGTGGCGTTGGTCGGGATCGACATCAACCCCCGTTCGGCGCCGGTCGCCCGCGCGGCAACCGACGGCGGACTCCGCATCGAATACCGCACCGGCGCCTACGCGGACCTCGCCGGAGAGGGCTGGGACGTGATCGTCTCGAGCCTGGTCGCGCACCACATGGACCACGCGGAACTGCTGGCGTTCCTTCGCTTCATGGAAGCCGAGGCGCGTGTCGGCTGGTTGGTCAACGACCTGCACCGGCACGCCCTGCCCCATGCGGGCTTTCCGATCCTGGCTCGGGCGATGGGCTGGCATCGGATCGTCCGCGAGGACGGCACCCTCTCGATCGCGCGCGCATACCGGCCGGCCGAATGGCCGCCGATCCTGGCCGAGGCCGGAATCGCCGAAGCCTCCGTCTCTCGCCGCTTCCCGTTCCGGCTATGCGTCGAGCGCCTCCGCTGATCATCGGCGGCGGCCCGGCCGGTGCCGCCGCCGCCATCGGACTCGCCCGGGCGGGCCTGCGGCCGTTGCTGATCGAACGGAATCCCGAAGCGCAGGATGCCCTGTGCGGCGGCTTCCTGAGCTGGACGACGATCCGGCGCCTGATCGATCTGGGCGTTGATCCCGTTGCCCTCGGCGCCCATCGTGTCGGGGCGCTGGCGCTGTTCTCGGGGCGGGACGGCGCCGAAGCTCGGCTGCCCGCACCCGCCGTCGCCCTCTCGCGCCGCGTCCTCGATGAGGCCCTGCGCGCGCGCGCCCGGGCGGCGGGCGCGGCAATCGAGACCGGGATCGGGGCGCGGGCCCTGGCGGAGGGCCGGGTGCGTCTCGTCGACGGGGGCGAGATCCGCCCGCCCTGCACGATCCTCGCGACCGGCAAGCATGATCTGCGCGGTGCCGCGCGCCCGCGCCCGGACGGGGACGCCGCGGTCGGGCTGCGCTGGCGCCTGGGTGGGAGCCGGGCGCTCGCGACGTTGCTCTCCGACCGGGTGGAGCTGCACCTGTTCCGCGGCGGGTATGCCGGATTGGTCATCCAGGAGGACGGCAATGCCAACCTCTGCCTCGCCGTCCGACGAAGCCGCCTCAGCGAGGTCGACGGCGCACCGGATCGGCTCCTCCAGGCTGTCGCGGAGGAATCGCCCGCCCTCGGTCTGCGCCTGGCCGCGGCAACGCTCGGGCGCGCCCAGGCGGTCGCGAACGTACCCTACGGCTGGCGCGCGGGTCCCGGACCCGCGAATCTCTACCGGATCGGGGATCAGGCCGGGGTCATCCCGTCGCTCGCGGGCGAAGGGATCGCCATCGCGCTGTGCAGCGGCTTGGCCGCGGCCAACGCGATCGCGCGCGGCGAGCCGGCCGAACGCTTCCAGCGATCGTTCTCGCGAAGGTCGTCCGTCCCGATCGCTCTGGCCGGATGGCTCTGGCGCGCGGCCGAGACCCCCAATGCCGCCAGGCAGCTGGTGCGCGCTGTCGCCTCCGCCCCGGCGCTCGGGCATCTGGCCTCGCGGCTGACGCGGATCTGACCGCAGCTTGCCTCCGACCCGACGCCGGTGGCGCTGGCGACAGAGGGGGATCGGGTCATCGGGGCAAGCCGGTCGTGCCTGTCGTCACGCCGCGCGCTCCACCTCTCCGAGGAAGCGCCGCCGATGCGGGACCGGCCCGCTCCGCATGGCCCGGACTTCGGCCGATCGAAAGACCGTCGTTACAGGCCGTTCTCCTGCCGCGCGTCGTCTTTGAGGTGCCGGGTCGCTCTGTAACGGCCAGGTGATAGGCCATGATGCCGGTGAAAAAGCTTTGAGAACGCGGCGACGGACTCGTAGCCGACGCCGGTCGCAATGCGTGCGATCCCCAGGTCACTCGTCTCGAGCAAGAAGGCAGCTTCCGACATCCGGCGCGCGATCAGATAGCGGTACATCGATTGGCCGACGAGCTTGGTAAAGCGGGCCGAGAACGCCGAGCGACCGAGCCCGACCTGTTGCCCCAGCTCGTCCAATGTCCAGGACCGATCCAATCGCTTGTGCATCAATCGAAGCGCCGGTCCGATATGCGGGTCCGTTATCGCCCCGAGCCAGCCGCCTTCGCCGGGACGCAGCGATTGCGACCAGCTTCGCAGCACCTCGACGAAGAGGACCTCCGTCAATCGTGAGAGGACGACGTCCTGGCCGGGACGCGGCTGCGCCGACTCGCGCACCATGCGCCGCAGGATCTGCTCGAGCCACGCACCGTCCTCCGCCGATTTGAGGTGGAGGACGGGCGGAAGCAGCTCCAACAGGCTGCTCCGCGACGGCTGTGCCACGGTGAACTTGCCGCAAATCATCGTGGAGCAGGGCTGAGCGCCGCCGCCATGGCGAACAATGCCGTGATGCGCGGACGACCGATCGAGATCGACGACCGAGAACGGCTCTGCTCGGCGATCCGAGTAGAATTCGTGGGGCTCGCCGCGCGAGATGACGACAAGGTCGCCCGCGCTCATGTGGAATTCGCGTTCCTGATCGAGAGCGAGAATCGCCGAGCCGTGGCTGACGTAGTGGAACAGCGCGTACGGGCGTTGCGGCAGTGCCAGGTTCCAGGGATGGCCGAGCTCGAAATGGAACAGCAGCGTCCCACCCAGGCGCACGCGGTCGAGTACTTCGGCAAGGATGTCCATAATGGCGACGATAAGGTCCCGGACGATCGGACACAACACGCGGACGATCAAGCTCTATCGTTCAAGACACAGTCATATTAGGTCCTGCCGAGGGCGTTGACGCATCGTGCAATCGTCCTTCGTTCCTGGCGCAAGGTTCAGGGCGCGAACATTTCGCAGCGCTTGCACATTCGCGACCTCGCGTTATCCGCCCGTCGGCAGGAGTTATTATGCAAGGTGTTGTTCTGTCCCTGGCCGCGGCCTTGATGTCTGCAACGACATTGGCCGCTGCCCACGCCACCGCGCTGCCCAAGGGGGCGGCTCACAACATTGTCCTTGTCCATGGCGCGTTTGTCGATGCATCGAGCTGGAAGCCCGTCGCCGACATCCTCACGAAGAAGGGCTACACCGTCACGCGCGTCGAAAATCCTCTGACCTCTCTCGCCGCCGACGTCGAGGCCACCGAGCAGGCATTGGCAAAGCAGAGAGGCAAGACGGTTCTCGTCGGCCATTCCTGGGGTGGCGTCGTCATCACGCAGGCCGGCAACGATCCCAAGGTCTCGGCGCTCGTCTACGTCTCCGCCTTTGCGCCGGACGTGGGCCAATCCCTGGCGACCCTCGCCAAGAGCGGTCCGGCCACGGAAGGGGCTGCGGCGATACATCCCGACGACAAAGGCAATCTCTACATCGATCCCAAAGTCTTCCCATCCGCGGTCGCGGCCGACCTTCCCCCGCAGATCGCCCAATCCCTGGCGAACCATCAGCTTCCGTTGAGCCACACGGCGTTCGAAGCGCCGGTCGATGCGGCCGCGTGGCACCACAAGCCGACGTTCTACGTGATCAGCACGCTGGACAAGGTGATCGCACCGGAAGTCCAGAAGCTGTTCGCCGCCGCCATGAAGGCCCAGACGACGAAAGTCGCCGGCAGCCACGCCTCGCTCGTCGTTCACGCGACCGAAGTCGCCGCGGCGATCGAGAAGGCCGCGCTCGCCAAGTAACAGGGCCGCTCCCGGTCCGCCCGCGCCGTGAGCGGCTGCGCCTGCCGAGAGCGGGGCCGCCTGGACCTGGAGCCGGCGATGGCGTGGCCGTCCTGGCGTTCCGTCACGATCGAGCGCAGTCTCTGGAAGGCATCTCGTGCAGAGCCAGTAATGAAACTCGATACGATTGCAGTCGATCGCTTGAAAATCCTGAGATCCAGACCGTTCGACGCTGGCGTGACTGCGCGCAAGCCCGCGCTCGGCCCTATGGCAACACGGAAGCTCGTGCCGTTGCCCGCCCTCGTGATGCGACGATCACGACCTTGCTGCGGGACTGTGCAGGCCGAGACCGTCTGATCACGGTTCGGCTGGCGAGCCCAGGCGTCTCGAAACTGCGGGACCGCAACGCAGACAGGGTCCGTCGTTCGGTTGTCCGGGCCGACAGGCTCGAAATGGGAAAGGAAATTCCGGCATGTTCAAGAACTGTCTTGCCAGCGTCACCGCCGCGGCTCTCTTCACTGCGGCTGCCGCGGGAGCATCGGCCGCCAAGGCGGAGCCTCTGGATTCTACGAGTGTTGATGCGATCAGATCGCAGTTCAGTCGGCTTATGGAACTGGCCAACAAGCACGATTTCAAATCTCTGCATGATATGTTCTGGCAATCGCCGACAACCCTGTTGGTGGCGAAGAGCGCGAACCCGGCCGAGGGAAACTGGGCCGGCTATTGGGGCAACGAAGCGATCGATCAAAAGCTGCATGACATCGGCAGCTCCGGTCCGGTCGTGCTCGAGCCGGATTATTCGAAGCTCATGGTGGTCGGACTGACGCACGACGTCGCGGAGTCTTACGTGCCGATGAAGATCACCGTTTCGTACGCGGGACAGGACGGAACGCCCAGACCGTTTCTGATGATCATCAATTGGCTGCGCGTCGGGACGGACTGGAAGGTCGCCGCCGAGATCATTCTCCCCGTACCGCCGGCATCCGCGACAAAGGGCTAGATCCCCACGCTCCGCACGCGTCCGATCCCGCCGCCCGCGCCGAGGGCCCGTCCCGGAGGTTGCGGCCGCGAAGTCCGAAGCCGGGAGCCTATTCCGCCACTGGAGGCTCAGGCATGTGGTTGCGCCTATCCAAAATTGCCCTGGTTGCCGCGATCGCCCTGACCTGCAGCCTGGTGGCCTTGGGGAATATCGTAGATCCGGATCTGAATTTGGCGTTCGTGCAGCATGTTCTGTCGATGGACACAATTTCCCCGGATCACAGTATTCACAATCGAGCTATCATCAATCCTGAGCTGCAATGGCTTGCCTTCATCCTGATTGTGTTGGGTGAGATTCTGGCCGCACTGCCCATATGGCTCGGCGCGATTCAGATGCTCCGGCACCTGACGGAGGCCGGTCCCCGTTTCGCGCGCGCTAAAGCGCCGGCCATCGTCGGACTCAGCACCGGATTCCTGATCTGGCAGGCGGGGTTCCTCGGCATCGGCGGTGAGTGGTTTGGTATGTGGATGTCCAAGACATGGAACGGCCAGGAATCGGCCTTCCGATTCGCCATGACGGTGCGCGGCGTGCTGATCTATCTGGTGCAGCCGGATTGAGAGACGGGGCGTGAGGCTCGGATGATGTTTGACAAATACGACCCAGGACGTCCGCTTGCTGCGACGTGGTCATGAGCCCCTTCGACGCTCCGACTTGAGCGGCCGCACGAGGCTGGCCTCGACCGGACCTCTGTCCGACGCCGGCAGCAGCGTTGCACCGAGCAGGGCGGCGAAGATGGTGATGCCTGCGTCCGGCCTGACGGCCTCTCCGAAATGTCCGATGGCTGGCAAGAGTCCTTGGCCGCTATATTCCGAGGCCCTTCGCAGAATTGTCTTTGGGCTGCGAGGGAGCGATCAAGTCGACGCTGAGCGGATACATGTCTTGCATGACGGGTGATCTTTAGAGATGTCGGCTTTACGGACCTTTGGGTCGGTCTGCTTCGACGGCGATTCCCTGGAAAAGCGGCCTGCCATTGCCGCTTTGACTTGACCGCACGCGAAAGCGCGGCGCCCCCGTTGCACACGACAAAGGTGACCCGTCATCCGCGCGCGAATGAAATCATGCCCGAACCCGACGGTTCCAGGAATTCGTCCCGTGCAGCGACTACGGAATCCGAAAGCTCGCCCGCGCGATCAATCCCGACCTGCCTGCACGGGAAGCAAGCGTGACCGCTCCGCCGATCCGATCCGCGAGGGCTCGAACGATCGCGAGCCCGAGGCCGCTGCCGTCCGGACCGTCTCGCGTCGCGACCCGGTAGAACCGCTCGAAGACCTTCTCGCGCACCTCCAAGGGTATGCCCGGGCCCTCATCCTCGACTTCCACGCAGGCGCCGATCTTCGTACGCCGGACGCGGACGATGGTGGTGCCTTCAGAACGGTTGTAGCGGATCGCATTGTCCACGAGATTGGTGAGGATCTCGCCGATGATGAACGGATCGCCCACGACCGGTACCGTGCCGTCGGGGCGATCGAGCACGATCTCGCCCGTGCGCGCGAGGGCGTGGGGCACCTGCTCCGTGACCACACGGGCCGCGATGTCGTTCAGGTCGGTGATCGCCACTGGGGCGTCCGTGCCAGCGACGCCCGCATCGGCGCGGGCGAGCGCGATCAGTTGCGCCAGGAGGCGTTCCAGGCGCCGCGCGGCTCCGTCGATATCGTCGATCGCTGCGGCCTGGACCGGTTCCCCGGGCGTGAGCCTGCGGAGCAGGTCCACGTGCATCCTGAGCACGGCGAGCGGCGTCCGCAGCTGGTGCGAGGCATCCGACGTGAAGGTGCGCTCCCCCGCAATCGATTGCTCCAGGCGCTCGAGCAGCGTGTTGAGGGCGAGCACCGGGGCCAGCGCCTCGCGAGGCACCCCGGCCACATCGAGCGGCTGCAGGTTGATCGCGCCCGGGACCGCCCGTTGGCTGATCGCCTCGCTCAGCCGGGTCAGCGGCCTCAGGCTGCTGTCGATGCTGTACCAGGACAAGGCCCCGATCAAGCCCATCAGCCCCAGCTCGGCGAGGGCGAGCCCGGCAAGCAGGCGTCGCTCCAGGCCCTGGCGGGCTTCGCGCGTCTCAGCGACCTGGACGAGGACCGCGCTCGGCTTCCCGTACACCCGCCGTGCCTGGGCAGCGATCCGCACGCTCGCCCCTCGGACGATGCCGTCGCGATGGGTCGTCACCCCGGGCGGAAGCGAATCGACGTCCAAGTCTGCGAGGTCGCGATAGCCGGTCACCAGCGCCCCGCCATAGGTGACGCTGTAATAGATCCGGTCCTGTGCCTGGCTCTCGAGCATCCCGAGGGCGACGCGGGGCAAGTCGACCGATACCTCGCCGTCATCGACCGTCAACCTCTCGGCGATCGCCAGGACGGACCCGTCGAGCAGGCGATCGTGCGTCGTCTCAACGACGTTCCGGATCACGAGCGCCCCGGCGAAGCCCAGGAGCAGCGCGAGCGCCAGGGCCGGGAGCAGCATGCGGACGAGCAGGCGCCGCCGGATCGAGGGCGCGCGCGGCTGGGTCACACCGGCATCAGCAGATAGCCGAGGCCACGGATCGTACGGATCTCAGGACCGTCCGGCTGCAACTTCTTCCGAAGGCGGGCGACGTAGAGTTCGAGGGCGTTCGGTGCGACCGCCTCGTCGAAACCGAAGATCTCCGCGCTGAGCCGTTCCTTCGGGACGGGTTTCCCGGCGCGCGTCATCAGGATGGTCAGGACGGCGAGTTCCCGGCGCCGCAACGCGACGGGCACCCCGCCGAGGGTCACGGTGCCTGCCGCCCGATCGAGTTCCAGCGTGCCGCAGCGCAGGATCGGGTTCGGGACGGCCTGGCCGCGACGGACCAGGGCCCGGACCCGCGCCTCGAACTCGGCGAGGTCGAAGGGCTTCAGCAGATAATCGTCCGCCCCGAGATCGAGCCCTCGGACCCGGTCGGTGATGGCGTCCCGCGCGGTCAGCACCATGACCGGAACCGTCGAGCCGGCCGCCCGGACGGCCTTGAGCACGTCGAAGCCCGGCAGGCCCGGCAGGCCGAGGTCCAGGATGACGAGGCTGTAGGGCTCGCTCGTCGCGAGCCGCACCGCGTCGGCACCGTCCGCCTCGTGATCGACGGCGTAGCCGCCCTGCCGGAGGGCGGAGATCAGGCCACGCGCCAGGGCGGCATCGTCCTCGACGACCAGTACGCGCATGCTCCTCCCGTCACCGAGCGTCTTGGCCGGAGCGGCACGCGAGGTTTAGCATTTTCGCCCGGTCCGCGCACGGTGAACGTGCAGGACATCCGCCTCATCCAAGGAGGAGATACTGTTGAGTCCCCGCCATGCCGTCGGCCTCCTCCTGCTCCTGGCGGTCAGCCTCGGTCCGGCTGCGGCACAGGTCGAACCACCCCTGGCGGCCGAGGACGCGGGCTCCGCCACGGCCCGCCGCGAGACCGTCGTGGTCGTGCGGGCGACAACCGACGAGGCCGAGGTCGCCGACCTCATCGCGGGCTTCCGCAAGGCCCATCCCGGCGTGGCGGTCTCCTATACCAAGATGAACTCCGCGACCCTGTACGACAGTTTCGTGGAGGAGGCGGCGGCCGGCGCGGGTACGGCGGACATCGTGTGGAGTTCCGCCATGGACCGCCAGATCAAGCTGGTGAACGACGGCTACGCCGCCCGCTACGCATCCCCCGAGGCGGCCTCCCTGCCGGCCTGGGCCGTGTGGCGCAACGAGGCCTTCGGCGTGACGGCCGAGCCGATCGCCATCGCCTACAACCGGACGCTCCTCCCGCCGGAACGTATACCCCAGACCCGCGCCGACCTGATCCGATTCCTGACCGACCACCCGGAGGCCTGGAAGGGGAAGGTCGTCGCCTACGATCCGGAGCGGAGCGGTGTCGGGTCGCTCATCCTCGCGCAGGACGCGGACGTCACGCCCCGAACGTGGGACCTCGTCTCCGCCCTCGGGCAGGCCGGCGTGAAGCTCTACACCCGGACGGAGACCATGCTCGACCGGATCGCCGACGGCGAGGCCCTCCTCGCCTACGGGGTGTTCGGCGCCTACGCCCTCGAGCGGGCCAAGCAGGATCCGGCGATCGGCGTCGTGCTGCCCACAGACTACACGCTCCTCGTCTCGCGGATCGCCTTCATCGCGAAAACTGCGCCGCATCCCGCCGCCGCCCGGCTGTTCCTCGACTACATGCTCTCCCGCGAGGGCCAGGAGCGCCTTGCCTCCCGGTCGCTCACACCGGCCCGGACGGATGCCCGCCGGGCCGACGACCCGGTCGCTTCCGCCCCGGCCCTGCGGCCGGTCCCGGTCGGGCCGGAGCTGCTGGCCAACCTCGACCAGATCCTTCACGCCCGCATGCTGCGGCGCTGGCGGCGTGCCGTGGAAGGCCGCTGAGTTCGGGTCCCGCGACAGCTTCATGACAGGTTGACCGGCGTATAGCGGCTTCAAGCGCTGCGAAGTCGGCGCGAATACATGGGAGGATTGGTTTGCGGCTGCAGCCCGATCGCCAGGAGCGATCGTCAGCCGATCCGAACCGACGCTTCCCTCGTGCGGTTGCGACCGCTCCGGCGCCTGAGGGAGACAGCAATGATACAGGCCCATCCGTCGAGTTCCAAAGTCGCCACGGTCCTGCGCGTGACCAGCGGCAACTTCCTGGAAATGTTCGACTTCTTCCTGTTCGGCTTCTACGCCACCTACATCTCCAAGACCTTCTTCCCGGTCGGCAACGAGTTCGCCTCGCTGATGCTGACCTTCGTGACGTTCGGCGCCGGCTTCCTGATGCGGCCCCTCGGCGCGATCTTCCTCGGTGCCTACGTGGACAGTATCGGCCGCCGGAAGGGGCTGATCGTCACGCTCGGCATCATGGCGGCCGGCACGATCCTGATCGCCTTCGTCCCGGGCTACGGCACGATCGGCCTGTTCGCGCCCTTCCTGGTCCTTGTCGGGCGCCTGCTGCAGGGCTTCTCGGCCGGCGTCGAACTCGGCGGCGTCTCCGTCTACCTGTCGGAGATGGCCACCCCCGGCAACAAGGGCTTCTACGTGTCCTGGCAGTCCGGCAGCCAGCAGGTCGCTGTGATGTTCGCCGCCGTGATCGGCTTCATCCTCAACCACGCCCTCTCGCCCGCCGACATGAACGATTGGGGCTGGCGGATCCCGTTCTTCATCGGCTGCGCGATCGTGCCGTTCCTGTTCTACATCCGGCGCTCGCTGGAGGAGACGGAGGAGTTCCTGAATCGCAAGCACCGGCCGTCCATGAAGGAGGTGTTCGGCTCGCTCGCCCGCAACTGGCAGATCGTGCTGCTCGGAATGCTGCTCGTCGGCATGACGACGATCTCTTTCTACACGATCACCGTCTACACCCCGACCTTCGGCAAGGCCGTGCTCAAGCTGTCCGATACCGACAGCCTTCTGGTCACCTTCTGCACCGCCCTGTCGAACCTGTTCTGGCTGCCGATCATGGGGGCGCTGTCCGATCGGATCGGACGCAAGCCGATCCTGCTCGTCTTCTCGGCGCTGACCCTGCTCACCGCCTACCCGGTGCTGGGCTGGCTCGTGGCCAGCCCGAGCTTCGGCAACATGCTGATCGCGCTCCTGTGGCTGTCCTTCCTGTACGGCAGCTACAACGGCGCGATGGTGGTGGCGCTGACCGAGGTGATCCCGGCGAGCGTGCGCACGGCCGGCTTCTCCCTCGCCTACTCGCTGGCGACGGCCCTGCTCGGCGGCTTCACACCCCTCGTCTCGACGTGGCTGATCGAGGCCACCGGCAACCGCGCGGCCCCCGGGCTGTGGATGGCCTTCGGCGGGGCGTGCGGCCTCGTCGCCACGCTCCTGATCTACCGCCGTGCAACCCAACCGGTCGCGCTGGGCGCCCCCGCGTGACCGGCTCGCCGGGAGCACCAAGTCTCGGTGGCTCTGCCTGCATCGCGTCGTCAGGGAGGGGTGGCGATCGATCCTGATCGCCGCCCTTTCTCGGCCCACGGCGATGGGCCGTACCGACGTCAGAGAAGCTCCGCGGAAAGGCCGGCTCCACGGTTCGAGAAGTTTCCGCTTTCAGCTGTGTCGTTGAGGACGTCCGACGACTGCACCGGGCGCATTGCGGATCGTCCGCCTGCGGTCGGCGGTCAACGTCCGCAGTCGAGCCAGCGCAGGCCCGCGCAACATCCGCTTCAGGGCAGTCTGATCAGCGGCGCTCGCTAACAAGGGTGGCCGATAGCGGCCGCATGCCGCACTGATCCGGGATGCGCGGAGCAATCTTCACCGTTGCCCTCGACTGATAGGCCGGGCGCTTCGCGGGCCGTTCCTCGGCCACAATCGGGAGGCCGTGCAGCAGCGATCGCAAAGATATGGCGCGCGTGCTCTCATGTTGGTCTGGCGGTTGCTATGCTGGCGCGTCTCGCCGGGGCCACAATGAAGCGACGCACATTCCTCACCGCAGGTGCCTCCATACTTGCAGCGCCGATCGTCGGCCGAGCGCAGGATGCTCGAGTGCTGCGCATGGTGCCCCAGGCGAACGTGACGTCCATCGACCCGATCTGGACGACCGCGATCGTCACGCGCAATCACGCCTATATCGTCTATGATACCCTGTTCGGCCTCGATGCCGACCTGCAGCCCCAGCCCCAGATGGCGGCCGGATACCGGATCGAGCAGGATGGGCGGAAGGTGACGATCGCCCTCCGCGAAGGGCTGCGCTTCCATGACGGCACCCCCGTCCTCGCGCGGGATTGCGTCGCCAGCATCAGGCGCTGGGCCGCCCGGAACGGGTTCGGCCAGACGTTGATGGCCGCGACGGACGAGCTCAGCCACGACGGCGATGCTCGCATCGTCTTCCGTTTGAAGGCGCCGTTCCCGCTGCTGCCGAACGCGCTGGCGAGCGTCAGCCAACCCGCCTTCATCATGCCGGAACGGATCGCGCAGACGGATCCGTTCAAGCAGATCACGGACGCCACCGGCTCCGGGCCGTTCCGCTGGAAGGCGGACGAGTTCAACTCGGGCAGCTTGATGGTCTACGAGCGGCACGCAGGATACGTGCCCGCTCCCGGTGCCCCGAGCCTGACCGCGGGCGGCAAAGTCGCCCATTTCGACAGGGTCGAGTGGCAGATCATTGCCGACGGCGCCACTGCGGCGGCCGCGCTGCAGAACGGCGAGATCGACTGGTACGAGCAGCCGCCGCCGGAACTCCAGCAGCTCCTCGCCCGCAATCGCAACATCGTCGTGGAAGGGCTCGACCGCTTCACCAATCCGGCCATCCTGCGCATGAACCACCTGCACCCGCCGTTCGACGACGTCGAGGTGCGCCGGGCGGTGCTGCCGGCCATCGTCCAGAGCGACTTCATGGCAGCCGTGGCCGGTGATGATCCCGCCAACTATGACGACCGGTGCGGGATCTTCACGCCCGGAACGCCGATGGCGACGGATGTCGGCATGGAGGTGCTCACGGGGCCGCGGAGCCTCAAGAAGGCGCAGGTGGCGCTGAAAGCTGCGGGCTATAACGGTGCGAAGGTCCGGCTGATCGGTCCGACGGACATCCTGGCGCCCTCGGCGATCACCCAGGTCGCGGCCGATCTGCTGCCCCGGATCGGCTTCAACGTGGATCTGGCCCTGAGCGACTGGGGTACGGTCATCCAGCGCCGGGTCTCACGCGAGCCCGTCGACAGGGGCGGCTGGTCCGTGCTGCTGACCACGTTCTCGTCGTTCGACAATGCTGATCCGGCCGCGCTTCACCCGATCAGGGCCAACGGCGCCGGTGCCTGGTTCGGCTGGCCGTCGATTCCGAAGCTGGAGGAACTCCGCACCGCCTGGTTCGCCGCTGTGGATGCACAAGCGCGCAAGGCGCTCTGCGCGGAGATGCAGCGGGTCGCGCTCGACCAAGTGGTTTACGTACCGGTCGGCTCCTATCGGTCCATGACGTCTTTCAGGCGCAATCTGACAGGCCGGGTTCTCGGATTTCCCATTCTCTGGAACATCAGAAAGACCTGAGCGGCACATCCGGTCACCGGCGAAGGCCGCGGTCGGTGGGCTCTGACGGGCCGCACCGGATGGCCGGATCAGATGTCTTATGCCAAGGCAAGGTCATGATGCGCATTCTCGGCCGCTCGACTTCGATCAACGTCCGTAAGGTTCTTTGGGCCGCGGCCGAGGCCGGGTTGAGCTTCGAACATGAGAACGACTGGGCTCTGACCAAAGACACGCAAGGCCCTGAGTTCAGATCCCTCAACCCGAATGGACTCGTTCCCGTTCTCGTGTGCGCGGAGGGGGTCCTCTGGGAGAGCAATACGATCTGCCGATATCTGGTTGCGAGATCGGGCCGGCATGATCTTCTGCCCGACAATCCGTTCGCGCGTGCCGCCGTCGAGAAGTGGATGGACTGGCAGGCTGGAGATCTGAATTGTGCTTGGCAGGCGGCCTTCCTGGGCTTGGTCAGAAAAAACCCTGCTTACAGGCATGATCCGGTTGCGATGGCGCGGAGCGCAGAGCGGTGGAACGACTTGATGCTCATCTTGGAGCGGCACTTGGCCGACACCGAAGGCTATGTCATCGGTGACACCTTCACCTTGGCCGACGTGGTGGTCGGCCTTTCGCTCCAACGATGGCTCCTGACGCCGATTGCGCGACCATCGACGCCGGCGCTCATCGCGTACCGGCAGCGGCTGCAAGCCCGCCCAGCCGTGCAGGCGTGGATTGCCGCCGACGTACCCTGAAACGAAGGGTGACGAGCGTTCGTGATCAGCCCCCGCTGGGTGGTCCGGGTCGACGTTCGTACAGGGTCCGGTGCTGCTGGAGGAGGTCACCTTCGATCGCGGCGCCGTGGCGAGCCTTGACGGGTCGAGCGACCCGGCCCTGACCTTCCCGGACGTGCCCGAGGTCGTGCTCGACCGGATCGACCGGCCGACCGAGAAGCCGTGGGGCGCCGGCGAGCCGTCCGCCGCCATCGTGCCGGCGGCGGTGTCGAACGCGGTCTTCGACGCGACCGGCGTGCGCGTGCGGTCCGTGCCGTTCACCCCGGCCAAGGTGACGGCAGCCCTGCAGGGGCCTGAAGCGCCAACGGTCAGGATCGGCGGGTCGTCGCGCCGGTCGCGCGGGCCCGGATCGTTGGTCCGCCGGCCTCGCCGCGGACATCGGGCGGTGCGTCGGCCGCCACGATCGACGCAGCTGAACGAGGCGGCGGGCATGAGCGTGCCCGCGCCAGGTCCGGTCCGGCCTCCTCTGACCGCATCGCGGCGGCGCTCGAGCATCTGCTGCTCCGCGCGCGTCCCGTGAGCGAGGCGGATGTCCGATCGGATCCCGCCGCGCTCACGTCCGACGGGTGCGACGGCCGGCCAGCCCCAACGCGCGCCGGTCAGGTCAGCGCTGAAGGAAGTCCAAGGTTTCCCGGGCGAACATCGCCGGGGCTTGAAGCTGCGGGACGTGCGCGCAGTCCGGCAGCATCACGAACCGGGCATCCGCCAGCCCGGACGCGAGCTCACGCGCCATGGCCGGCGGCGTCGCCTCGTCGTGCTCGCCGACGAGCACCAGGGCGGATGCGCGCACCTCGGCCAGCCGGGGACGCAGATCGAGGCCCGCCAGGGCCGCGCAGGCATTCTGGAACACGCCGACGTCGGTCCGCAGGAAGGCGGCCCGCCGCTCGGCCATCAAGGCCGGATGGGCGGCCTGGAACGTGGGCGAGAACAGGCGGCGCATCGCCGTCTCGGCCAGGGCCGGAAGCCCCCGCTCGCCCGCCACGCGCGCCATGCCGCGAAAGGCCTCGCGGCCCGGCTCGGAGAAGCAGGCGCCGCAATCCGCGAAGACGAGGCGGTCGAACAAGTCCGGGTGGCGCAGGGCGCAGAGCAGCAGCACGAAGCCGCCGTAGCCGTTGCCGAGCCCGGCCGCCGCCCGCCCGCCTGTCGCCGCGCGCACCGCCTTTCCGACCCGGTCGGAGACCGCCTCGAGACCGCCCGGGACAGGCGCGGAACCGCCGAAGCCCGGCAGGTCCACGACGAGGACCCTGAAGTCACGGCTGAGCACCGGGACCACCGCGTCGAAGCTGGTGGCGTCGGCGAGCAGCGAGTGCAGCAGGATCAGGGGCGGCCCGGCACCGTACTCCCGCACCGCAACGGTTTCCTCCGCGACCAACGCCTGCATTCAAGACCTCCCCACCGCCCCTGCCGACGCCTTCAGCCCGCTGTCGCATCCGACGCGCGCAGTCGCAATACAGTTGACGTGATATTTCACGAATGGCAGCATGTGTCGATCCAATGAGGCCGCCGTGCTGCTCCGTGACAACATCTACGCGGCGATCCGCGCCGACATCCTGGCCTGCACACTCCGGCCCGGTGCGGAGGTCCGCGAGCAGGAACTAGCCAAGCGCTACGCCGTCAGCCGCCAGCCCGTCCGCGAGGCGCTGCTGCGCCTGGAGCGCGAGCGCCTCGTGACGGTTCACGCGCGGCAGGGATATCAGATCAACGCAATTTCGGTCGCCGACGCGCGGGATCTGCTGCGCATGCGCCTCGCCCTCGAGCCGGCCTGCGCGGCGGAGGCCGCGGCCAACGCGCCCGATGCGGTTCTCGACGCGCTCGACGCGTTCCGCACCGTCGCCGACGGCGCCGATTTCATCGCGGAGAACCGCGCCTTTCACATCGCCCTTGCCGAGGCGTCGGGGAACCGCCGCATGGCCGCGACGGTGCGCGACCTCGTCGAGCAGGCGGACCGGCTGGTGCGCGTGAGCCTCGACGGCATTCGCGGGCGCGATCCGGCGCAGCTGGTGGCCGAGCACGCCGGCATCATCGACGCGCTCCAGCGCCGCGACGCCCGCGGCGCGCGGCGCCTCGTGCGCGCGCACGTTGCCCAGGCCGAGCGACGGATCCTGACCGCGCTGGCGCGCAGCGCGATCGTCCTCTGAGCAGCGCCGCCTCAGGCACGAAGCCCGGGACGCGGTTCGAAACGATACGGGAGAGACGCCATGACCCTGCACGCGCCGGCACCCTCGGTCGAGACACGGGGCAACTTCATCGACGGCCGCGAGGTCGAGGCCGGCGACGGCGCGCTGATCGACGTGCGCAATCCCGCGACCGGCGCGGTGATCGCCCGGATTCCCAATTCAGGTCCCGCCGATGTCGACAGGGCCATGCGCGCGGCCCGGGCCGCTTTCGAGGGCAAGGAATGGGGTGGGATGGATCTCCGGGCGCGCGCCCGGCTGGTCAATCGCCTGGCCGATGCGTTCGAGGCCAACCTCGACACGCTCTACCGGCTGGAGACCACCAACAACGGCCGGCCCGTGAACGAGACCCGGGCGCAACTCTCCCGGCTGCCGGACTTCTTCCGCTACTTCGCGGGCGTGGCGCTGGCCCGGCGCGACGACGTGATCCCGGTAGAGGGCAACTACCTCAATTACACCCGCCGCACCCCGATCGGCGTGGTGGCGAACTGCACGCCGTTCAACCACCCGCTGATGATCCTGTGCAAGTCGCTGGCGGTCGTTCTGGCCACCGGCTGCACCACGGTGGTCAAGCCGTCCGAGTACACGCCGCTCACGACGCTCAAGCTCGCGCAGATCTTCACGGAGGCCGGCCTGCCGCCGGGCGTGTTCAACATCGTGCTGGGCCTCGGCGCCTCCACCGGCAAGGCGCTCGCCGAGCACCGCGACATCAACAAGCTGGTGCTCACCGGCGGCACCGAGGCCGGCCGGATCGCCGGCTCGGCCGCCGCCAAGGTCTTCGCCCACCAGACCATGGAACTCGGCGGCAAGACCCCCGTGATGGTGTTCGAGGATTTCGACGTCGAGCGGGCGGTGAACTACGCGGCCTTCGGCGCCTTCATCGGCGCCGGCCAGACCTGCGTGTGCGGCAGCCGCCATCTCGTCCAGGCCTCGATCTACGACGAGTTCGTGGAGCGGCTCGCGGCCAAGACCGCCGCGATCCGCCTGGGCGACCCCTTCGATCCGGCGACCCAGCTCGGTCCGGTGATCTCCGAGCGCCAGCGCGAGCGGGTCCTGGCCTATGCCGGCTACGGCCGCGACGAGGGTGCCCGCGCGGTCGCGGGCGGCCGCGCCGCGACGGTGCCGGGCTTCGAGGGCGGCTACTTCGTGGAGCCGACGGTCTTCGCCGACGTGCGCGCCGACATGCGCATCTTCCAAGAGGAGGTGTTCGGGCCGTTCACCAGCGTCACCCGCTTCGAGGACGAGGCCGACGCGCTCCGGCTCGCCAACGACTCGCCCTTCGGCCTCGCCGCGGCCGTGCGCACGCGCGACGTCGCCCGCGCCCACCGGGTGGCGCACGCCGTCAAGGCCGGCATCGTCTGGATCAACGACCACCACCGTCTCGACCCGGCCTCGCCCTGGGGCGGGGTGGGCGACAGCGGGCTCGGCCGCGAATGCGGCATCGAGAGCTTCAACGACCATTTCGACGTGAAGAGCGTGATGGTCGCCACCGGCGACGGGCCCTTCGACTGGTACCGCGACACGGCCGGCCAGCGTCGCCTGAACTGACGACGACGGCGCGGGGGGATGCGAGGTCCGCGCCAGACGGGCCCCTTCCGCGCCGGCCCCCTCCCCCGGAAGGAAACGCCCATGCCCGCGTCCGTGAACCCGGCGGTCAACGCCGGAGGCCGCCTCGACCGCCTGCCGATCGGCCCATTCCATCGCCGCATCATGTGGCTGATCGGGATCGGCATGTTCTTCGACGGCTTCGACATCTACATCGCCGCGACCGTTTTGGGCTCGACCCTGAAGAGCGGCTTCTCGACCCTGCCGCAGAATGCGTGGTTCGTCTCGGCGACCTTCGTGGGGATGATGGCGGGCTCGTTCCTCACGGGCTTCTTCGGGGACCGCTACGGACGGCGCTTCACCTACCAGGCCAACCTGCTGGTCTTCGGTCTCGCCGCCATCGGCGCGGCCTTCGCGCCGAACATGACGGTCCTGATCATCCTGCGCTTCATCATGGGCGTCGGCCTGGGGGCCGAGAACGTGGTCGGCTACTCGACCATGACCGAGTTCGTGCCGGCGCGGGCGCGCGGGCGCTTCCTGGGCCTGATGGCGGTCTTCGTGGTCACCGGCCTGCCGGCGGCGTCCCTCGTCGGATACCTCGTCATTCCGGCTTTCGGCTGGCGGGCGATGTTCGCGCTGGGCGGCGTCGGGGCTCTGGCCGTCTGGTACGCCCGGAAGAGCCTGCCGGAATCGCCGCGCTGGCTCGAGGCCGTGGGACGCCACGCCGAGGCCGAGGCGCTGATGCTGACGATCGAGGCCGAGGCGAGCCGGGGCGCGCCCCTGCCGCCCGCAGCCGCGATGGCGCCCGTGCCGCAGCTCGGGCTCGCCGCCCTGTTCCGGCCGCCGCTGCTGTCGCGGCTGCTGCTGGGCTGCCTGTGCCTCGTGGTGATCAACACGTTGCTTTACGGCTTCGTGACATGGCTGCCGACCTTCTTCATCCGGCAGGGCCTCTCGGTGGCGACCTCCTTCGGCTACGCACTGCTGATGGGCCTCGGGGCGCCGGTGGGGAGCGCCATCGGCGCGCTGACCGCCGACCGCTGGGGCCGCAAGCCGACGATCATCGGCGCCTCGGCGGCCGCCATCCTGTTCGGGATCCTCTACCCGATGACCCAGGATCCGGTCCTGCTGCCGCTCGTCGGCTTCGGGCTGACCGTGCCGATCTACGTGCTGGTGGCGCTCCTGTTCGGGATCTACATCCCCGAGCTGTTCCCCACCGAGGTGCGGCTGCGGGCCTCCGGCCTGTGCAACACGGTCGGGCGCGGGGCGACGATCGTGACGCCCTTCCTGGTCGTGAGCCTGTTCGAGACCTACGGCATCGCGGGCGTGACCGGCCTGATGATCGGGCTCCTGGCCCTGCAGATCGTGGCCGTCGCCGTCTTCGGCGTCGAGCCGCGCCGCCAGAGCCTGGAGAGCCTGGAGCCCGGCCTCACGCCGGCCGAGGCCAGCGGGGCACGCAGCGCGGTGCCCCGCCCGATCACCTGAGCGCCCATCACGTTCCCGCGCCATCCCGGAGCCGCACTCGGCGGTCCGGAACGGCGGCTGAGTTCGGCCTGCGGGAAGCATCAACACGTTCGAAGGCGAGATCCCCGATGCGCACACCATACCGCAGGCCGCTGGGATGGGTCCTGGCCGCCATTCTGCTGGCCGCCGGCCTGTCGCCATCCTCCGCGCACGGTCCGAACGCGCCGCCGCATCGGCTGGAGCCGCTCGGCGATTTGCCGCTGGAGAGCGGCGAGACGATCCGGGACTTCGCGATCTCCTACGTCACCCACGGGACGCTGAACGCCGACAAGTCGAACGCGATCCTCATGACCACCGCGATCGGCGGCAACCATCACCGGATCGACTTCCTCATCGGCCCCGGCAAGGCCCTCGACACGGACCGGTACTTCGTCGTCGCCACCGACGCGATCGGCAACGGGCTGACCACGAGCCCGAGCAACAGCCCGAGCCAGCACGGCACCGCCTTCCCGCACTTCACCATCCGCGACATGGTCGAGAGCCAGAAGCGGCTCCTGGACCGGCTCGGGATCGCCCACGTCGTTGCGGTGGCGGGCGCCTCGATGGGCGGCATGCAGGCGCTGCAATGGGGCGTCAGCCATCCCGCCTTCATGGACGGCCTGGTGGCGCTGACCCCGATGGCGCGCACCGCGCCCTGGTCGATCGCCGTCAACGAGGCCACCCGCAAGGCGCTGATGCTCGATCCGGCCTTCAAGGACGGCACTTACGAAAAGCAGCCCGAGCAGGGCTGGCGGCTGCGCGCCGATATCCTGCAGGTGCTGGCCGCCCGGACGCCGGAGGCCCTGCGCGGGATCGCGCCGCAGCCCCTCGACATCCTGCCCTGGATGCGCGCGCAAGAGGAGGCGGTGCTCAAGGCCGGCTTCGACGCCAACGACTGGATCGCCCAGACCTGGGCCTACGACCGCCACGACATCGGCCAGACGCCCGGCTACGGCGGCGATGTCCGGAAGGCGCTCGCCGCGATCAGGGCCCTAACGCTGATCCTCACCGGCGGCAACCTCGACCTGTACAATCCGGTCGAGGAGGCGCGCGAGGCCGGTGCCTATATCCCGCAGGCAAGCGTCGTCGCCGTGCCCTCCGTGCAGGGCCACACGACGGCCACGGCGACCAAGGCCGCGGACGTGGAGTTCATGAACCGGACCGTCCGGGATTTCCTGGACGCGGCCGCGCCGCGCGGCCGTTGACACGGCGAGAGGTCAGATGATGATCGGACAGACGGCGATCGCGATCGGCGCGGCTCTGGCGGCGCTCGCCGCCGGCCCCGCCGCGGCGCAGCAGCAGGCCGCCCCGCTGCAGGTGCCGGCCAAGTCCGTGCCGGTGCCCGCCGATGTCAGCCCGCAGATGGGCAGGATCATCGGCCAGCCGCTGCGGACGAACTGGGACATTCACCCGAAGGACGGCGCGGCCTGGAAGCCCGTCGCCGAGGCCGGCGCGGAGGCGCTCAGGAAGCTCGTGCCCGGCATGATCGAGCGCTTGCACGTGAAGGTCGAGCGCACGACGATCGACGGGGTACGGGCCTTCATCGTGACCCCGGACGTCGTCCCGCCGGAGAACCGCGACCGGGTCCTCGTCCACGTTCACGGCGGCTGCTTCGTGCTCAACCCCGGCGAGGCCGGATTGCCGGAGGCGCTGTTCATGGCCGGATTCGGCCACTTCAAGGTGATCTCGGTCGATTACCGCATGCCGCCGGAGGCGGTCTATCCGGCGGCCCACGACGACGCCATGACGGTTTGGAAGGCCGTGACGCGGACGACGGATCCGCGCAAGACCGCGATCTTCGGGACCTCGGCCGGCGGCGCGCTGACCCTCGCCATGGTGCTCCGGGCCAAGCAGGAGGGACTGCCCTTGCCGGCCGCCATCGCGCCCGGCACGCCGATGTCGGATACCACCAAGGTCGGCGACAGCTTCGTGACGAACGCGATGCTCGACAACGTGCTGGTCTCGCCGGACGGCTTCTGTGACGACGGCGCCAAGGTCTACGCGGACGGCCACGACCTCAGGGACCCGATGCTCTCACCCGTCTACGGCGACTTCACGGGCTTCCCGCCCGCCATCCTGACCACCGGCACGCGCGACCTGCTGCTCTCGAACACGGTGCGCGTGCATCGCAAGCTGCGCGAGGCCGGCGTGGAAGCCTTCCTTCAAGTCGGGGAAGGCCAGTCCCACGCCCAGTACATCAGGGACGATACCGCTCCGGAAACCCGGGCGGTGTTCGAGGAAATTGCGCACTTCTTCGACAAGCATCTCGCTCACTAGGGCCTCGCCCAGGGCAGCTGGCAGCGTCCGCTTGCGAGACGGTCGAACAAGCAGCTTAACGGCCGGGATGGGCGCATTCCGGACGTGGGGTTATCGCTGCGCTGAGCAGCTCATCGGCCGGCGATTCGTACGCCGAATCGCCGGCTTGCCTTGTCTGCGGTTAGGCTGCCGCTGCTGCGGCAGCGTTCGCGTGTAGGAGTGCCATCTCATCGCGCCGGCGAACCATCCGGCATGGGGCTTGCCGCTCTTGTCAGTGCCGAACACGACGAGGGCCGGCGCCGGCTTGGCGAGCGGGCTTTCAGCGGGCGTCCCTGCGCCCATCGTTTTCGTGGCGGTGGCTGCGGTCATGGCTGGCTCCAGAAAAGCAAAGGGGGCCTCGGATGAGACCCCCTCGGGATGGTTGCAGATGGCCGATGTTGACGCGGTAGGCCGGACGGTCGCGCTCGGCGGTCCAGCATCGGCGTGGTTGGCAGGGGCCTCATGGCGGCCCTCGATGGAGGCCACAAAACGGCCGCCCAACAGCACATGACAAGAGTATCTTCTTATTCTTCATGTCGGCATCGAAAGGGGTGCGGTGCGCTATGATGCCGAGCCGACGCAGCGGCCGGAGTGCTCCATGAACTTAGACCGACGTCTCCTCCTGGCCGGCGCGGCCGCACAACTCTTGCCGGTTCGAATTGCCGGCGCCGAGGACCGCCAAGTCACGCCGGCCAGTGCGCGCATGAAAGCCGTCGTCGCCGGGCCGGAGGGGGTCCTCTTCGCCGACTCTGACACCCCGACGCCGAAACCGACGGAGGTGCTTGTCAGGGTCAGGGCGGCCGCCCTCAACCGCGCCGATCTGGCCGTCGCGGCGGGGCAGCCGCATGGCCCGGGCACGATCCCCGGCCTGGAGTGGTCCGGTGAGGTCGTGGCGGTCGGTACGGCCGTGAACGACTTCCGTCCCGGTGAGCGCGTCATGTGCTCCGGTGCTGGTGCGTACGCCGAGTATGCCGTCGCGGATCACGGTCGAACCCTCCCGCTACCGGCCGACATGTCGTTCGAGGTTGCCGCGACGCTGCCGGTCGCTCTTCAGACGATGCACGACGCCCTCATCACGCAGGCGCACCTGCAGCCGGGCGAGACGGTGCTGATCCAGGGAGCGAGTTCTGGGGTTGGATTGATGGCCCTCCAGATGGCCCGCTGGCGGAAAGCCTCGGTTGTGATCGGCACATCGAGAAGCCCTGAACATCGCGCACGTCTGTCCCAGTTCGGTGCCACGCTGGCGATCGATACGAACGACCCAAACTGGCCCGAGCAGGTTCGCCAAGCGACGGGCGGCCGAGGCGTCGACGTGATTATCGATCAGGTCTCCGCGCCAGTCATCAACGGCAACATGCAGGCTGCGGCCGTTCTCGGACGCATCGTCAACGTCGGTCGGCTCGGCGGCAGCCGAGGCGAGTTCGACTTCGACCTCCATGCCACGAAGCGCATCAGCTACATCGGCGTGACGAACCGGACCCGATCGATCGAGGAGCAGCGCGCGATCACCGAACGGGTCCGAGCGGATCTCTGGCAGGCGATTGCGGAGAAGAGATTCAGCCTGCCAATCGATAGCAGTTACCCGCTCGTCGAGGCACCAGCCGCGCTCGCGCGCATGAAGCAGAACAAGCATTTCGGAAAGATCGTCCTGACGATCTGAGGCGTGCGCCGAGCGGCGCCCTCCTTTCCGAACGCAATAGGCGTTGCGTCGGCTTCATAAGGTTGCCTTGGAGGACATGCGCAGCCGTGGCCGGACGGCAGAGCAGTGCTTCATCCGGCCAGACGATCAGGCCGGGCTGATCCTGAAGCAGATGCTCACCGCGGGCTCCTTCGACTGCCCCGTGTCCGGCCGCCCGCCTCCCTGGGCTGCCGGCCGCCTGCGCCTGTCCGCTGCCGGGATCCAATCTTCCGGCTACCCAGGGCCGCTCCCACGCCGTCGCCTCTCATCGGGCTCGGTCCAAAACAGCGGTCCGGTCACGTCAGCAGGGCGAGGCTCAGGCTCGTTCAGCGGAGACCAAGCGTCTTCGCGCATCCCTCGTCAGGCGGATCGCCGCCCCGGTGGCCGCTTTGGCGCGATCGCTCAAGACGGAGCAGCCTGGCCCGCGCGGCGTGACGCCGAGGCGTCGAAGATAGTGATTGGCCCGGTAGATGTCGGCTCGATACCAAGCCGGAAATTCAAAGTTGAGGCTCAGCGAGATCGAGATGTTGTCGTGGTTCTTGACCCAGTGCGCACCATGGGTCGGGATATGAACCGCATCGCCCGGATCGAGCCGAAAATGCTGCGCCTCGACGTCGACCCGCGGCTTGTAGTGGCCCGCCGAGATGTCGCCTGCATAGTAACCCTCAAGCTCTTCCTCGGTCGTGACTGTGCGATCGTTCGGATCGCAGACCCACAGATCCTTGGATCCGGCGATCTGCACCAGGAAGTTGACCTCGGCGTCGAAATGGAATGGCGTGACCCGATTGGGCGAGGTGATGAAGACCAGCATCTCGGGATTGCGGAGCAGGTGAGCACCTGACGGTCCCGCCACATCCCGTACGAAGGCGGCCCAATCCGCGAGGACCGCAGCGTAGGCCGGGTTCACCTCGACGTGCTTCATGACGATCCACGCGCCTGCGCTCTCGATCCGTTCGATGACGTCGGTCACCGGCCGGTCCGGCACGGGGATCTTTCCCCACTTGTCGTCGATGCTGACGTCGCCCGCGTCGAAGTAGAGATCACCCTTGCGCTTACTCACCTCACGCGCGAGGCGCATCAAGGCGTCGACCGTGAAGAGCGGATGTGCGGCCAACGGGTGGGTCGCCCGGAACGGCTCACGGTGAAGGGCCCGCCGACAGACCTCGACAGGCTCGCGCGTCGCCCAGTGAACGGTGGCGGCCTCTCCCTTTTGCACCGTCGTCATTGAACGTCTCCTTCTTACGGTCAGATAGTGTTATACAGGTCGATCCGGAGGCAATGACATTTGTCAATACTGTTTAAATCCCCCAAGATTTTGATTTCTTGCTGATCAAATGGGACATGCGACAACGATCGTTCCGATAGATTGAGTGTTGGTCGTCGATGCGTTGTCATACTAATGTTTGCGTGACTCGAAAAAATCCTGTTATATTACCTGTGTTCTGCGATTGCGGAGCGCATATAGGCTATCGATGGCTGACAGGGCGCGACATGACGGGTTCTCGTCAGGTTCGTGTCGGCAGCATAGACGCGGGGTGCCGTGTTCCTCACCGTTGCCCGATCCGTCATCGCCGGCGGCACGGTTGGCCTTTCAGGGTCCCACGTCATTCGTCGCCGGCTCGCGCCGGTGACGCCGATGGGGCAAGCCGGCCTCTTCGTCAGAAACGGTCTCCGCCGCCAGGCCCAGCACGACACGAGTCAGCCGTCAGCGCGGATCTCCTGTCCGGACTGCGTCGCGACGAAAACGGGGTCATGTTCCAGTAAGAACCCGGAATAAAAAGGAACCGTATGATCGGCATCACCCGGAATCTGGAGGGTCAGCTCCGCTGCAGACCAAGTGTCGAGCAAGCGATAACCGGCGCCCTCAAGTTCCTTCAGGAGCTCCTGTCGGTTCCTGACCAGGCAGGCCACCCGAAAGGACCCGCTATCCTGCACCGCCGCAAACGACGGGCCATCCGTCACCGGTGTCCGGTTGATGAGAATGTATCTCGGTACGTCCTCCAGGGTCGAAAGCATGCTCGCGAGCGGTTGTTTCAGGTAGTGTAGGGCACCGGAAATCAGGAGAAGATCCGCGCCGCTGGCTTCGCGCCACGTATCCGCGAATGAGAGGCGGTCTGCGCCGCGCGCCTGCGCCAGCCTTCGCCCGCGTGCGATGTTCTCCGGGAGATCGTGTACGGTCCAGGCCAGATCCTTGTCTGGGAAAAAATCTGAATAACAATAATATAAATTGCCGACATTGCCTCCTAAATCGAAGATCGATCGGATGTTGGGGAGCAGGCGCTGCAGGTGGAAGAGAGCGGCATAGTCACTGGGACGCGCGCGCTTGTTCAGCGTGAGATGGAGGTCGGCGTTCGCGGGATTTTGGTGACCCTGCTGTGCATAGGCTGAAACCGCGGCCTCGGCCTCCTCCAATGTCCGGTAAGACCGTTGATAGCCGAGCGCCATGCGATACAGAGAGCGGAATCCAGGCGCTTCCCGAGCGGCGTTGATCACGCGCCGAGCCAGAGCCAGCCGACTCAGCCAGTTCAGCGCGGCTCCGGTGAACCGAACTTGGCGGACGCGCAGGGGTGTTTTTAGGGCTTCGGCGCTCATCGATTCTGGCTCCTGCGGATGTGATGTTGTCCTCAAATTCGTAAATCGTCGGAGCTGAACTCATTGTAGGACCGCGACCGAAGCTTTTAATGCTGTGTTTCGTAGATACGTCTTGAATCTGATGGCCTGTCTTTTCCGACCGATATTGGGACGTCGTCAGTCGCAGGGGATCGATGCGACGTGACAGTGCTGGTCTTTCCGAAGCTCATTTGCGTCGAACCTGCCGAACGCAGGTATACCGTCTGCCCACTGGCCCCAGGGCGAGCGGGTCGCTCTCGAAGTGTCGCGATGTAGACGGTTTATCAACAGTGTCAGAAGAATGCGTCCTGCTCCCGGGATGTAGGCCAGTCGACATCGGCGCTCGTCAGTACAAGAAAACTCAGTCTCGCCTCTTGATTTCAATGATCTATGCCGTATTCAATGGCTAGCATACGCAAATTTGCATTTCCTGACATCGCAAATGTCTCATCGAGATGGCTTGTCGGTCGCATATTTTTGCAGTGCACAAATAAGACAGTTGTCTGACCATCTAGACCCGTCTGACAGAGCGTAGAACATTGCCGATAACCTGGACTTCGCGTCAGCTTCATTCGGTTGGCGCAGTTATCATGCGGAATCATCGTGTCAAGTTGATTAAAATCAACGGCGAATCGCATTATAACCCTAGGAGGGATGCCGGTAAGGCTTTGATCTCACATTATAGAGCCATGTTATCGAGGCCAAAAGCATGCATTCTTCGATGGCCGCTGAAGGTGGGCTGCGCGTTGCCGAGCATTCGCAGGACGGATTGACGGCAGGGCCCGGTTCGGCGGCACGTGTGCTGCCTGAGTGGCTTCTCAGGGCACCGGATCTGCGGAGGCCGTCCTTCGCCGCGGCGGTGGCGTCGCTCTGCGCCGCTGCGAGCGCCGTCTTCCATCGCTACACCGGGGCATCGCGGGTGCGTCTCCGGATCTGCGGCAGCGATGCGCAGCAACGCGTCGAGCCCGTCGAGCTGGAGGCGGACATCGCGGACGATCCGACCTGGAGCGCTTTCCGCGACGCGGTTCAGGTGCGCATCGCGGTCGCGGGATCGGTTTCGCGTCCTCGGCAGGCCGCGTCATCGGTCATCGCTCACGGCATCCTGATCGACCTCGTGGGCGATGGGGGGACGGCCGACAGCCTGCGTCTCCGCGTGGAGCCGGGAGCGGCGGAGTACCGGGTCACGGCATCCGGGGCGTCCGGGATCCTCGATGCGGAGGGTCTTGCGGGCTGGCTCGCGGCGCTGCGGTGGCTGTTGGAGGCTGCGGCCAGCGCGCCCGACACGTCGGTCTCTCGCCTGCCGCTCTTGAGCCCCCCGGAGCGAGCCGCGCGGATCGCCAGCGGCACGGGAGCGCGACGGCCCTATCCGCGCGACGCGACGGTTCCGGACCTGTTCGCGGCCCAGGTCCGGCTTCGTCCGGACGCGGTGGCGATCCGGGACGGCACGCAAACGTGGACGTACCGTGAGCTCGATGCCGAGGCCGACGCCCTTGCACGGTGCCTGATCAGCCGGGGCGCGAAACCGGGCGCACGCATTGGCCTGCTCTTGGACCGCTCCGGGTCCGCCATCGTGACCCATCTCGCCGCGCTCAAGGCCGGTGCCGCTTACGTACCCCTCGACCCGGCTCACCCGGACGAACTCCTCGCGCTGCAGATCGCCGACAGCGACCCCGCCGTCGTCGTCTCGAGACGCGGCCTCGCCGCGGGGCGGGCGCACGGGAGTTTATGGACCTGCCCGACGCTTTGGCTCGACGATCCCGCCCCCCTCCCCGAGCCGGGCGTTGCGCTGCCAGGACCGGGCGCGGCCGAGGATCTCGCCTACGTCATGTATACCTCGGGCACGACCGGGCGTCCGAAGGGCGTGATGGTCCCGCATCGCGGTATCGCGCGGCTCGTGGTCAACACCGATTTCGCGGCGCTTGGCCCGGACGAGATCTTCCTTCAGCTCGCCCCGCTGGCCTTCGATGCGGCCACCCTCGAGATCTGGGGACCGTTGCTCAACGGTGGCGAGCTCGTCGTCATGCCGGCGGGCCCGACCACCGTCGACGCCATCGCCCGCGCCGTCAGGGACCATGGCGTCACCACGCTCTGGCTCACGGCCGGCCTCTTCCACCTGATGGCCGACGGGCCGCTCGAAGACCTCGCCTCCCTGCGTCAACTGCTGGCCGGCGGGGACGTGCTGTCGCCGCGCCACGTCAGGCAGGTCCTCGACGCGCTTCCGCAGTGTCGACTGATCAACGGCTACGGACCGACGGAGAACACGACCTTCACCTGTTGCTACACGGTGCCGCGCGGTTTCCCGCCGGCCGAGACGATTCCGATCGGCAGGCCGATCGCGAACACCTGCGCGCACATCCTCGATCCCCGGCTCGAGCCGCTGCCGCGCGGCGCCGTCGGCCAACTCTGCGCCGGCGGAGACGGCCTGGCACGCGGCTATCTCGGCCGCCCGGATCTCACGGCCGAGCGCTTCGTGAGCGATCCGTTCTCCCGCGAGCCCGGGGCGCGGCTCTACCTGACGGGCGATCTGGTCCGCGAGCGTCCCGACGGGACGCTCGCGTTCCTGGGGCGCGTCGACGGCCAGGTGAAGATCAACGGCCACAGAGTCGAGCTGGAGGGCCTGGACGCCACCCTGCGCCGCCTGCCGGGCGTCCGTGACGCCGTAGCGATCGTCGAGGCCGACGCAGGCGGCGGCAAGAGCCTCGTCGCCTATGTGGTGCTGGAGCCGCCGGAAACCTCGCCTGAACGCCTGCGCACGGCGCTCGCGCAGCGTGTGCCGGCCGCGATGATTCCGAGTGCTTTCGTCGCGCTACCGTCGCTGCCGCTCGGACCGAACGGCAAGGTCGACCGCCGTGCGCTCAAGCGGCCGGTGCGGACCCGCCCCAACCTCGGGCGTCCCTGTGTTCCGCCGCGGGGGCCGGACGAGGAGCGGGTCGCCCGAGAGTGGCGCCGTGTGCTCGGGATCGACGCCGTCGGTGTCGAGGACAACTTCTTCGATCTCGGCGGCACGTCGCTTCAGCTGATGGCGATCCACCAAGCGCTGCGCGCGGTCCTGGCGCCGGATCTCACCATCGTCGACCTGTTCGCGAGACCGACCATCCGGTCGCTCGTCGCCTCCTCCCGCGCGCCCGATCCCGCGGACGCCCCGAATGCGCGGGCGCGCGCGACCCGGCAGAGCGACGCCCTCCGTCGTTTCCGGCAACACGCGAGGTCATGACGATGGACGATTCAGGCATGCTGCTCGAGGGCATTGCCGTCATCGGCATGTCCGGCCGGTTTCCGGGCGCACGGAGTGTCGACCAGCTCTGGTCGAACCTGACGACCGGCATCGACTCGATCACCCGATTCGGCGACGCGGACCTTGAGGACAGCTTCCCGCCCGAAACCCGCGCCCAGCCGAATTTCGTCCGGGCGCGCGCCATCATCGACGAGGTCGACAAGTTCGACGCGGGCTTCTTCGGGATGTACCCGCGGGAGGCCCAGCTCACCGACCCTCAGCACCGCGTCTTCCTCGAATGCGCCTGGGAAGCCCTGGAGGACGGCGGCTACGACCCGGCTGCCTGTTCCGGATCGATCGGCGTCTTCGCCGGGTGCAGCGTCCCGACCTATTTTCTCAATAACGTCTGCACCGACCGCGGCGTCATCGACGACTTCACGAATCAATACCAAGTCGGCGGCTATCCGACGCTCGTCGGCGCCGCGCAGGATTTCCTCGCGACCAAGACGTCCTACAAGCTTGATCTGCGCGGTCCCAGCATCACGTCGCTGTCCGCGTGCTCGACCTCGCTCCTGTGCGTCACGCAGGCCTGTCAGAGCCTGTTGCTCTACCAAGCCGACATGGCGCTGGCCGGCGGCGTCTCGATCAGCCTGCCGCAGAAGCGCGGTTACCTGCATCAGGATGGCGGGATGGTGTCGGCGGACGGCACCTGCCGGCCCTTCGATGCCGAGGCGACCGGCACGGTGTTCGGCAGCGGGGCGGCCGTCGTCCTGCTCAAGCGGCTGGACGACGCCGTTCGGGACGGTGACGCGATCTACGCGGTGATCCGCGGCTTCGGCGTCAACAACGACGGCGCCGCCAAGGTCGGGTACACGGCTCCGAGCGTCGACGGCCAGGCGGCCTGCATCATGGCCGCCCACGCCATGGCCGGCGTCGACGCGAACACCATCGGATACGTCGAGTGCCATGGCACCGCCACGCCGCTCGGCGATCCGATCGAGCTGGCGGGTCTGGAGAAGGCCTTCCGCGCCTCGACCGGCGAGCGGCAATTCTGCGCCCTCGGCTCCGTCAAGGCCAATATCGGGCACCTCGACGTCGCGGCGGGAACGGCCGGGCTGATCAAGACCTGCCTGGCCCTCAAGCACCGGCGCCTGCCGCCGATGGCGCATTTCCGGACGCCGAATCCGCGCTTCGACTTCGCGGCGAGCCCCTTCTTCGTGAACACCGCCCTCGGCGATTGGCCGGCGCGGGACGGCGTGCGGCGGGCCGGGGTCAGCGCGTTCGGCGTCGGGGGCACCAACGTCCATCTGGTGCTCGAGGAGGCGCCCGCTCAAGGGGCGGTCGAGGACACAGCCGGTCCGCAGGTCCTGCTGGTCTCGGCGCGCAGCGCCGAGGCGCTCGCCGAGGCGCGGGGCCGTCTGGCCGACCGGCTCGCGGCCCCCGATGCGCCGACCCTCGCCGACACCGCCTTCACGCTTCAAGTCGGGCGCCGCGCCTTCCCCTACCGGACCGCCATCGTCGCCGACGATCACGCGACGGCGATCCGCGCGCTGCGGGAGGCGCCGTCGCCCGGCGCGGCGTCGCCCGCCGACCCGCCCGACATCGCCTTCATGTTCCCCGGCCAGGGCTCGCAGCATCCCGGCATGGCGCGGGCTCTTTACGAGGGCGTGGAAAGCGTCCGCGCCGACATCGAGAGCTGCGTCGCGTTCCTCGCGCGCCACGAGGGCATCGATCTCCGCCGCGTCCTCTACGATCTGCCGCCGGACGCGGCGGCCGAGGCCCTGCGCTCGACCGCGATGGCGCAACCCGCGCTCTTCAGCGTCTCCTACGCCCTCGCCCGGCTCTGGCAGACCCTTGGGCTCGTGCCGCGCGCCACGATCGGCCACAGCGTCGGGGAGTTCGTCAGCGCCCAGCTCGCCGGCGTGCTGACCCTGGAGGACGCCCTGCGGGTCGTCGCGGCCCGCGGACGGCTGATGAACGACCTGCCCGGCGGTGCGATGCTCGCGGTCCGGCTGCCGGAGGCGGATCTGGCTCCACGCCTGCCCGAGGGGGTCGCCGTCGCGGCGGTCAACGGGCCGACCCTGTCGGTGGCGTCCGGCCCGCACGAAGGCATCGCCGCCCTCGAGGCGTCCCTCGCGGCCGACGGCGTGGCGGCGCGCCGCCTGCACACCTCGCACGCCTTCCATTCGCCGATGATGGAGCCGATGGTCGATCGGCTGCACGATCTCCTCCGGACGGTCGAGCTGCGGCCGCCCTGCGCCCCGTACATCTCCTGCGTCACCGGCACCTGGATCACGCCGGAGCTGGCGACGTCGACCGAATACTGGGCCCGGCACGCGCGCGAGACCGTGCGCTTCCACGAAGGCGTCCTGACCCTGGTCGGCGAGACGCCCGCGATCCTGATCGAGGCCGGTGCCGGACAGGCGCTCACGACACTCGCCATGCAGGCCTGCCTGCGCCGCCCGGACGTGACCGTCGTGCCGTCCCTGTTGGCGGCCGGCGGCGACGGTGACGACCGGGCGGCGTTCCTCGGCGCGCTCGGGCGGGCCTGGGTCGCGGGCGCCAAGCCGGACTGGCGCCAGCTCCACGGGGACGGGCCGCGGCGGGTCTCGCTGCCGACCTATCCGTTCGAGCGCCAGAGCCACTGGATCGAGGCCAGGCCCTGGTCCGGCGCCGCGACGGCCGGGAACCCGCTGACCGGGCCGGCTTCGCTGCCGGCCGCGGAAACGCCGCCGATGCCGGTATCGATGGAGAGGGAGGAGGGACGGATGCAGGACGGGCGCGAAGCGAGAGTCCTTCAGGCGGTCGCGGCGATCTTCACCGACTTGTCGGGCGAGGATGTCACCCGGACGCCAGGAAAGAGCTTCCTCGAACTCGGATTCGACTCGCTGTTTCTGACCCAGGCGGCCAGCAAGATCCAGGCGCGCTTCGGCCTGAAGGTGGCCTTCCGCCAGCTGCTCGGCGACCTCTCGACCCTCGACGCGCTGACGAAGCACGTTCTCGCCGCGCTGCCGCCGACCGCCTTCCGGGACGAGGCGCCTGCAGGCCCGCAGCCGAGCCCCGCGGTGGTCCCGGTTCCCGCGGCGCCCGTCGCGCCGGCGGAGGCCGCCGCGTCGCCGGTGGGCATGCAGGGTCTCGAAGGGCTGATGCGCGAACAGCTGCGTGTCATGAGCGAACTCGTCGCGCAGCAGCTCAAGGTGCTCAACGGCGCACAGGCCTCCCCGCCCGTGCACGCCCTCGTCCCGGCCGTCCCGGCAATCCCGGACGCGCCCGCGAAGGCCGGCGGCGCTCCCCGGGCCGACAAGCCCGCCGAGGCGCCGAGCCGGTTCGAGATCTTCAAAGGCGGCGGTCAGGCGCGCGGCGATCTCGAGCTGACGCCCGCGCAGCAGCGACACATCGCCGATCTGGTGGCGCGCTACACCCGCAAGACCGCCGGCTCGAAAGCCTTCACCGAACGGCATCGCAAGGTGCTGGCCGATCCCCGTGCCGTGTCGGGGTTCCGCGCCGAGTGGAAGGAGATGATCTACCCGATCGTCACCGACCGCTCGGGCGGCTCGCGCCTGTGGGATATCGACGGCAACACCTATATCGACTTCCTCAACGGCTTCGGCCCGACCTTCCTCGGGCACAGGTCCGATCTCGTCGTCGAGGCGGTGCGCGCGCAACTCGACAAGGGCTTCGAGATCGGCCCCCAGACCGCGCTCGCCGGCGAAGTCGCCGACCTCGTCTGCGAGCTGACCGGCAACGAACGGGCGACCTTCTGCAACACGGGTTCGGAAGCCGTGATGGCGGCGATGCGGATCGCGCGCTGCGTCACCGGGCGCGACCGGATCGTGATGTTCTCCGGCTCCTACCATGGGCAGTTCGACGAGGTTCTGGTCAAGCGCGGCGGCCGGTCCGGCGCGGAGCGCGCGCTGCCGGCGGCGCCCGGGATCCCGAGCCCGAATGTCGGGACCATGATGGTCCTCGAATACGCGGATCCCGCCGCGCTCGACTGGATCCGCGCTCACGGCGAAGAGATCGCCGCGGTGATCGTGGAGCCGGTGCAGAGCCGGCATCCCGGTCTCTGCCCGACCGGCTTCCTGCAGTCGCTTCGCGCCCTGACCGAAGCCGCCGAGATCGCCCTCATCTTCGATGAGGTCGTCACCGGCTTCCGCATGCACCCGGGCGGGATGCAGACGGTGCTGGGCATCCGTGCCGACATGGCGACCTACGGCAAGGTGGTCGGCGGCGGCATGCCGATCGGCATCCTCGCCGGCAAGTCCCGCTTCATGGATGCGCTCGACGGCGGCGACTGGCGCTTCGGCGACGATTCCGCCCCCGAGGCCGGCGTCACGTTCTTTGCCGGGACCTTCGTGCGCCATCCGCTGGCCCTGGCCTCCGCCCGCGCGGTGCTCCGTCACCTCAAGGAGGCCGGGCCTGCGCTCCAGGAGGGGCTCGGGCGGCGCGCGCGCGGCTTCGTCGGCCGTCTCAACACCCTGCTCGAGGAGCGCGGGATCGAAAGCCGCATCGAGACGTTCGGCAGCCTCTTCTACTTCTCCTTCGCGGCCGAGGACCGCCTCGCGAGCCTGCTCTACTACCACCTGCGGCTGCGCGGCATTTACATCCAGGAAGGCTTCCCGTGCTTCCTGACGACGGCCCATTCGGACGCGGATCTCGACGCGTTCGTCACGGCCTTCCGCGAATCGCTGGACGCCCTGCGGGCGGTCGGGATCCTGGCCGGGCGGGCGGCGGCCGATGCACCGGACTTCGCGACGCCGGCAGAGCTCCCTTTGCCGGCCGCGTCGCGGGCCGAGATTCCCCCCTCGCTCGAGCAAGCCCCGCTCACCGAGCCGCAACTGGAGGTCTGGCTCGCGGCCCAGCTCGGCGACGCGACCTCGTGCGCCTTCAACGAATCGGTCAGCGTCCGCCTGCGCGGCCCGCTCGACGCGGCCGCCTTCACGGCCGCCTTCGCCCAGGTGATGGCCCGGCACGACGCGCTGCGGTGCCGGTTCAGCCCGGTCGGCGACGCGCTGCTCGTCTCCGAGGTCGCCCCGTCTCTGGTGACGCTGGACTTCTCGGGCCAGCCGATCCATTCCGCCAGCGAGGCCCTGCGCGGCCTCATCGAGGCCGAAGCGGCGCTGCCCTTCGACCTCGTGGCGGGACCGCCCTGCCGCGCGAGCCTCGTGCGCCTCGCGCCGGATGAGCACGTCCTCGTGCTGACGGCGCACCACATCGTCTGCGACGGCTGGTCGATCAACGTCATCGTGGAGGAACTCGCCTCGCACTACGCCGAGGCGGTCGGCCGAGCCCCGGCGGAACTCGGCCCGGTTCTTCCGTTCAGCCGCTACGCCGCCGCGCAGGCCGAGGCGCGCGCCACGCCGGAAATCTCCGAGGCCACGCGCTACTGGTGCGAGGTCCTGCGCGACCTGCCGCCCGCCATGGAACTGCCCGGCGACCGGCCGCGCCCGGCCATCAGGACGTTCTCCGGCTCCATGACCTGCGGCCGGCTCGATGGCGCGCTCGTGAGCGCCCTCCGGTCGGTCGGGGCCGAACGGGGCTGTACGCTGTTCGCAACCCTCCTCGCGGGCTTCCAGACCCTGCTGGGCCGCCTCCTCGACGAGCGTGACGTCGTCGTCGCGGTGCCGTTCGCCGGTCAGTCCCTCGTCGAGGACCAGGTCCTCGTCGGCCACTGCGTCAATCTTCTGCCTCTGCGGGCCCGATGGGACGCCGAGACCGCCTTCGCCACGCTGATGGCGGAGGCGCGGCGCGCGCTGCTCGAGGCCCACGATCAGCAGAACTGCACCCTCGGCACGATCGTGCGCGCCCTCGGCCTTCCCCGGGACGTGAATCGTCTGCCGCTGACGACGGTGCAGTTCAATCTCGAGCGCGTCGCCTCCGACCTCGCCTTCGGGGATCTGGGGGTCAAGGTCGAAGCCAACCCGAAGCGCTTCGTCAATTTCGACCTGTTCTTCAATCTCGTGGAGACCGGCGACGGCATCCGCATCGAGGTGGATTACAGCCGTGACCTCTTCGACGAGGCGACGGTTCAGCGCTGGATCGGTCACTACCGGACGCTCCTTGAAGCGGTCGTGGCGAACCCGGTCGGGCGGGTCGACACGGTGCCGATCCTGTCCCCGCGCGAGCGGGCGGAGTTGCTGCGTGTCGCCGCCGGTCCGGTCCGCGCCATTCCCGGCCTGTCCGTGCCGGCCCTGGTCGCGGCCGGGGCGCGGGATCCGGATCGCCCTGCCCTCGTCTGCGACGGCACCACGCTCACCCACGGGGAGATCGATCGCCGGTCGAGCCAAGTCGCCCATCACCTCAGGCGCAGGCTGGACGGGCGGCCGGGCGGCCGCATCGCGGTCCTGGCCGACCGCTCGCCCGACATGCTCATCGCGCTCCTCGGGGTGATGAAGGCGGGCTGCGCCTACGTGCCGCTCGATCCGAGCCATCCCGCGTCCCGCATCGGGCACATCCTCACCGATGCCGACGTGGCCGGTCTCCTGGTGGCGGGCGGCGCGCCCGGGCTGCCGCCCGAGCTCGCCATGCCCGACGGGGCGGTCTTGATCGATCTGGCGGCCGAGGCGCCGGCGATCGACCAGGAGGACGCGACGCCGCCGCAGGTCGCCTTCGACCCGGCTCAGCCGGCCTACGTGATCTACACATCCGGCTCGACCGGTCAGCCCAAGGGCGTCGAGATCTCCCACGGATCGGTGGTCAATTTTCTGATCTCGATGCTGCGCGAGCCCGGCCTCGGCGCGGATGACGCCCTGCTCGCGGTGACCACGGTGTCCTTCGACATCGCCGTGCTCGAACTGTTCGCCCCGCTCTGCGCCGGCGGCCGCGTGATCCTGGCCCCGAGCCGGACCTTGTCCGACACCTTCGCGCTGCTGGACCTCGTGCGCGCGAGCGGCGCCACCGTGATGCAGGCGACGCCGAGCCGCTGGCAGATGCTTGTGGAGGCGGGCTTCCAGTCCAGACCCGGCTTCCGGATGCTGTGCGGTGGCGAGCCGCTGACCCGGAATCTGGCCGACGCCCTGCTGGCGGGTGGCGGCGAACTCTGGAACCTGTACGGGCCGACCGAGACGACCGTCTGGTCCTCGGTGGGCCGGGTGGAGGCCGGCGAGGCGCCAATCACGATCGGGGGCCCGCTCGACAACACGCAGCTCCACGTTCTGGACGGCGCCGGCGCGTTGCTGCCGGTAGGGGTCCGGGGTCAGCTCCATATCGGGGGGGCCGGGCTCGCGCGCGGCTACCTCCATCGCGACGATCTGACCGCCGAGAAGTTCATCGCCGATCCGTTCTCCACGGCGGCCGGGGCGCGGCTCTACCGGACGGGCGACCTCGCCTGCCGGAAGGCCGACGGCAGCATCCGGCTTCTCGGCCGCGCGGATCATCAGGTGAAGCTGCGCGGCTTCCGGATCGAGCCCGAGGAGATCGAGGCGGTCCTGGCGCGGCACGCGGGACTGGGCGCCTGTGCCGTGGCCCTGCGCGCGGACGTCACGGGCGAGCAGCGGCTTGTCTGCTACTTCGCCGAGACGAACGGGCCTGTCACGACGGCGGCGCTGCGCGAGGCTCTCGGCCGGTATCTGCCCGACTACATGATCCCGAGCCTGTTCGTGCCGCTGGCGGCGCTTCCGCTCTCGCCGGCCGGCAAGGTCGACCGCAAGCGCCTCCCCGTGCTCGACGCGGTGCCCGCGATGGACGCGGCGCCGCTCTCCGCGGGCGGGCGGGCGCCCGGCACGCCGACCGAGCGGACGCTGACCGCGATCGTGACGGACGTCCTCGGCATCGAGGCGATCGGTATCGACGACGACATGTTCGCCTTCGGCCTCGATTCGCTTCAGGTGTTCCGGATCGTGGCGCGCGCGCATCAGGCGGGCATTCGGACCACCGCGAAGGACCTGTTCCTCCATCGCTCCGTGTCGGCCATCGCCGCCGGGAGCGACGTGGCGCCGGTCCAGGTGCGCAGCAGGCCGACGCTCGTCGGGGTCGCCCGCGCGGCGCGGCGCGCGGGGGCGAACGGCGGTCACCTGCGCTCCGAGGAATTCCAGTGAGGATCGGCTGGCGCAGGCGCTATCGCTGGCGCCGGTCGGCGGTGCTGGCAACCTTGGCGCTGCTCCTGGAAGGCACGCTGATCGGACGCGTCACCCGTGCGGGGGCCGAGCCGGATCTCGCCGCGCACGTCGTGCGTGCGCGGCTCCCGAACGAGCAGCCCGGTCCGGCCCGCAGGATCGGGATCCATGTCTGGCTGCCGTCCGGCCCCGTGACCGGCCCCGTGCCGCCGCTCGTCTATGCCCACGGCTGGGGCGGCCGCGCACGCGAGAACGCGGACCTTCTCCGCGCCCTCGCCGATCAGGGCTTCGTGGTGATCGGCATCGACTTCCCCGCCCCGGGCTTCGCCGGCCTGGATTTCCGCTCGGAACTGGCCGGCCAGCGCACCCGCATGCTCGCGGAGCGCGAGGTCCGCCTCCAGGCCGGCGACATCCAGGCTGCCCTGGACTGGCTGGCCGATACCGGACGCGCGCGGCTGCCCCGCAACCTCGCGGATCGCCTGGACCCGCATCTCGCCGGCGTGCTCGGCTATTCCTTCGGCGCTTCCGCGGCGGCAGAGGCGGCCCGCGCGGACCGGCGGATCCGCGGGGTTCTGAACCTCGATGGTTGGCTGTTCGGGAATCCGGCCGCCCCGGTCTTCGCCGCAGCCTACATGGTCATCACCGATTCCCTGGATCCGCCGTCGGCCGAGGCGCTCGCCGCGGACGATCCGGGCCGTCGTGCCCACGCGATCCAGGACGCGCAGGACAGCGACCGGCAGCTTCGGCAGCTGCGATCGGGCGGGTTCGCGATCGAGATCCCGCACGCCACCCACGGGAGCTTCTCGGGCACGGGGGGCGATCCCGAGATCCGGAGCGTCGTCTCGGCCTACGCGGCAGCCTTCTTCGCCCGGTCCCTGCGCGGCAGCGCCGCCGACGTCTCGGAGGCGACGCACCCCTCGCCCCGGATCCGCTTCCGCGCATGGCCGCCTTCCGCGGAGGACGCGACGCTGTTGGCGCGTCCGGTCGCGGCCTCCGCCATCATGGCCTCATCCTGCAGGACCTCGCGATGACACAGCTGCAATCGGCGCAGCGCACCTGCTGCGCATTTCCCTGCACCCCGGTGCAGGAACGCTTCTTCGTGGCCGAGCTCCTCGCGCCCGGCAACGCCGGCCTCAACATCGCGCTCCGCTGGTCGCTGGTCGGGCCCGTGAGCGGAACCATCGTGGGTCTCGCGCTCCGCCAGCTCATCGCCCGGCACGAGATCCTGCGCACAGCCTTCGTGGAGGGCGAGAACGGCCCCGTCCAGCAGGTCTATCCCGCGGCGGACCTGCACGTGCCCGAGCTCGACCTGCGGCTGCTGGGGACGGTGGAACAGGAATTCGACCGGATCTCCGCGGAGGAGGCCCGGCGGCCCTTCGACCTGTCGCGTCCGCCCCTGATGCGGGCGCAGCTGCTCCGGTTCTCCGAGCAGGAAAGCTTCCTCCTGATCACGGCCCACCACATCGTCGCCGACGGCTGGTCGATGGGCATTCTCGCCCGAGAATTCGCGACGCTGTGCGACGGCCTCATCGGCGGGACGCCGACACCGCTGCCCGAGCTGCCCGTTCAGTACTCGGACTATGCCCTGTGGCAGCAGGCCCTGGCCGATTTCGGCGAGGGCGCGGCCGCGGACGCGTACTGGCGCGCGCGCCTGGCGGGCTTCCGCCGCTTCGAGATCGCCACCGACTTCCCGCGCCCGCCGGCCCTGACGCGCGACAGCGCCATCACGTCGATCCTGATGCGCCCCGCCCTGACCGCCGCGGCGGACCGCGTGGCGCGGGCCAGCGGCGCGACGTGGTTCACCACGATGCTGACGGGTCTGCTGCTCGTGCTGCGCGCCCGCGCGGGCAGCGACGACGTGATTGTCGGCACTCAGGTCGCGGGCCGTTACGAGGTCGAGCTCGAGAACGTCGTCGGACCCTTCATCAACACGCTGGCGCTGCGGACCGATTTCGCCGGCGTGCAGACTTTCGCGGAGGCGCTGGCGCGCGTCGCCGACACCCTGCAGGGCGCGCTCGACAACGGCACCACGGCGCTCGAGACGATCATCGAGATCGTCAAGCCGGACCGGGACCCGAGCCGGCATCCGCTGTTCTCGATCAACGTCATACAGCAGCGGGCCTTCGACGAGGTGCGGTGCGCGAATCTCCTGCTGCGCGGCGTACCCTCGCAATCGGCCGGGGCCCTGTTCGACCTGAACTTCTTCTTCGTCGAGCGGACCGAGGGCTGGCGCTTCTCCTGCGAGTACAACACCGTCCTCTACCGGCCGGACACCGTCGTGGCGATGCTGGAGGACACGCTGTCGCTCCTGACCGAGGCGCTCGACGACCCCCGGCGGCCGATCCCACGGCTTGCCGCGCGGCCGGCCGCCGAGGAAGCCGTGGCGGCACCGCCTCCCGTCTCGCGCCCGGTGGGCCAGGCGGATGACATCGTCCGGCGCCTGCTTCCCTTGTGGCGGGCGACCCTCGGCGCGGGCAGCGATGAGGCCGGCTTCCTCGACGCCGGAGGCCATTCCCTGAGCGCGTTCCGTCTCATCGCCCGCATCCAGCAGACCTTCGAGGTCCGGCTCGAGATCGACCGGTTTCTCGGCAACCCGACGGTGAGCGGCCTCGCCGACGCGATCCGGAAAGCCACGGCCCCGCGCGACGCACTCGCCTCCGTGGTCACCCTGCAGCCGCACGGCGCCGCGACCCCGATCATCGCCTTCGACAATCCCTTCCTGTTCCAGGACCTTGCCAAGCGGATCGGCGCCGATCGGCCCTTCCTCTGCGTCATGCCGGCCGCCCATATCAACGGCGATCCCGCGCTCTCGTTCGCCGCGGTGGCGGCCCATTACGTCGAGGGCATCCGCCGGGCCCAGCCTCAGGGCCCCTACGTGCTTCTCGGCCACTGCTTCGGCAGTCATCTCGCCTACGCGGCGGCGCAGCAACTCGTCCGGGCCGGCGCCGAGGTCGCCTGCGTCATCGCGGTCGACGGCTGGGCGCCCGGCCATCTCGCCCGCCGTTCCCGGCGCGAGGCCTTCCTGATCAACACGTCCTACCGCCTGATCCGCTGGCAGATGGCGCTGGACAAGCTCCTGCGCGGGCAACTGCCCCTGACGCGGCTCCTCGAGAAGCTCCGGATCCGGCTCGGCCGGCCAAACCCGTCCGCGGTCCCGGACGCGGAAATCGAGCGAGTCCTCTGGCTGAAGGACCGACTGTCCCGGCACCCGATCGAACCCTACAGCGGCCCCATCCTCGTCGTGCGCGCGCTCGGAGAGCCCACGGGGCTGTTCTTGGACCCGACACTCGGATGGCGCGAGCTCGCAACGGGGCGCCTCGAGATCCGGGACGCGCCCGGAAACCACTTCACCATCTTCGAGGGCGAGTCGGTCCAACACGTCGCCGCGGCGGTGCGCCAGACGCTCGCCCGGCTCGAGGATGCCGGCGCCTCGGAACCGGCGACCGCGTGAGGCGCAGACGGCCATGACGAGCCGCCTCGCAGAGACCCCGTGCCGTGCATGGGTGCATCGTCGAACGGAGGTTCACCTCTGGGGCTCGAACCGCGTGGTCCTTCTCCGCTGGTTCTGTCCGTCTCTGACTTCGCTTCCCCCGGGGAGGCGTTCCCAGGGTTCGGGGCTGACGGCACCGGTCCTGTGATGCGGCGCGCAGGATCGCCGAGGCACGTCCGGACGCGTCGTCCACACGTCGAGCTTACCGATTCCTGGCTGCTGCATGCACAGTCGCGGAGTTTCGGAAGCGAGAGTTTTTGCCGCTGTGAGCGAAAACGTCCCTTCGCATTCCTATCCGACGGGTTGAGACCGCGGCGGCGGCGGTGACACTGCGATCATGCTCTCTGATTCGGGTAGGGCGGACTATGCGACGTGCCATGCTGGCGTCGGGCAGAGCCGCTGCACCACGGGGTCGGTCAACAGCCGGGATCAGAATCCGCTCTTACGCGCCAAGGCGTGGTGCGAAGGAAACCCCGCCGGATCGATTCGATCCCCAGCCGAATCCGGATCAATGAGCGGAAGACATCGTCTTGAAATGTAAGACGGTTTTCTATCAGTAAATATTCGAAATAATTATGTTCGAAGTCGGAATTTTGTGCTTCGGATGAGATAAGATCAAAAATTCATGCTATACGCGTGCCGAAAATCGGCCCATTGACGTGAAAATACAATAAAATTATCCGATTTTATACTTGGTCTAAAGTGAAAAATCCGGATCCGCAAGCTTGGCGTTTGAAGCAGATTTGACTTTTGTCAATCTGATAGGCCGGAGAATTGGCATAATCACGTTTAGGACGAAGCGATAATCCCGAAACGGATCCGACCGCGATCTCGCGACGTCGTACTTCATGGGACGGGTCGTGAATGGCGCCGCCATCACGGCCCCTGGCTCGGCTCAAGCAATTCCGAAGCGATCTGCAGGAGTGCACATGTCGTCGACATCGGCCGCGGTTCTGCCCCCGCCCTCGGGCCGTCAGCGCTTCGCACCGCTCTCGGCTTTCAACACGTTAGGCTTTGCCGGACCGTTCACGCTGCGTGACACGGCTCAGGTCGAGACCTTGCGCCGCTTCATCGAAAGTCACCGAGACCCCGGCGTCCTCGGCCGCATCCTGTCCAAAGCACGTCTGACCGGCGATCGCCGTCTTCAACAGGTCGACGGCCATCTGGCATTCCGCCCGCTCTACGATTTCGCCGTGCAGCCCCAGCTGCTCGATGACGTCGAGTCCATCCTCGGTCCCGACATCCTCCTCTGGAAAGGCCGGATCATCGTTCGGCAGCCCGGCAGCTCGGGGCAGGATTGGCACGTGGACTTCGACAACAAGATGGTCGGCGGCGTCCACATAACCTTCGCGGTCGCGCCGATGACAAGCGACAACGGGGCGCTGCAACTGATCCCGGGGACGCATCGCTACGAGGTCTCGCTGCACGAGAGTCAACGCAACGGTGCCTGCGACCTGCGCGACGCCGCCAGCATGCTCGCGCTCGCAGACGCCACGCATCCAGAGAACGCGCCGCACGAACTCGTCACGATGGAGCTTGAGCCAGGAGAGTACTTCCTGACGAAGGGCGGCCTCTGGCACGGCGTACCGCCGAACCACACCGTCGCGCCGCGTCCCGCCGTGCTATCGCGCTACATGACGCCGGACGTCGAGAGCCACATCTGGAGCCACGACGACTCCGCGCCCGTCGTCGTCAGCAAGCGGAGTCTGCCCTGCATCCTTGTGCGGGGCGAGGACAGCTTCCGGCTCAATCGCCTGCATGCGCCGCCGAGGCCGGCGGCGGGAAGAGCCTGACGCATCGCAACGCGGCGCGACGGAATGTCTGAACCGGCCGGACTCCAGCGCGACCATCGGACGATGAGGGCGGGCACGTCATCACCGGCCGGCGTCGGCCGGCGGCTGGGATCGTCCCGCCGCCCTGGAGGCCCCGGTCCGGTCCCGCAGGGGGCGGTCGCGCGACCCGCCGGCCACCAGGCACGCGCGAGCCTATCGGTTGTCGGTGCTCTGACCACAATCCGCTATGCGCTGACCCGGCGCGACGGCTCACCCGCAGCCGCAGAAGCGGCGGTTCCGCCTCGATCTGTTTCAGGATCGCGACGTTCCGAGGGGCTGGATATTTCTGTTGGGTGCGCCCAAGACAAGCATTGTCAGTCGCGGCTGGAAAGCGGAAGCCGTGAAAACTTGCGGGGGTGGTTGGCATCCCGTCTCATCCGGCCGTGCGCAGGCTGGGTGACCGACCGATATTATGGAAACTGTTCGGGTTGCGGGCGAGCGGCTGATGGCTACGGCACTTGTCTGTGCGTGGCCCAGGCATCTCATCCGGGACTGGAGAGCCACGCGCTCCAGCTCAGGGTGGGCGACCTCTTCGTTCAGCTCCATCGGTCCGAAGGCGCGCGTTTCCGGCCGCCCGCTCGGTTCTGCCCGCCATCTCGGCTGCCGGTGTGATCGAGAGCGATGTCGTGTCGCCGGCAGCGTGCACAGGCTCCTGACGAGCTGCGAACTGCGCTGCCGCCACACGGCGCGGGACGAGCGCCGTCAGCAGGGCAACACGGATCAGGATGCGGAAACATCGGCGGCCTTGGGGGGCACAGCCCTGAGCACGCGGACGGACGTTCCGCCGCCGCATCGCAGCCGTGGCGATCAGCCGGGTCCGGGCACGTCAGAGCGGGCATTCAGAGCGTCTCCCATGGGGTCGGGTTGCGGAGTTCTCCGCGCGGTGTGGCGCCGATTCGCCGAATCGCTTCGAGACAGGGGCTACGCAGGGCTCGGCCATCCGTGAGCGGCCATGATCGCTAGGGGGCGTGCCGTTCCGACATGTCTCCAGGTCGCGCAACAGGCCGCCGCGTCAACCGAAGCTGAGTGAAGCCACCCCGGGAGATCGCTCAGGAACACAGATCGAGGACCAGGGCCTCGATCTGCTTCTGATTTGACTGGCCTATCGCATCCAATAGGACCTTGCGTATGTGGACGCGAACCTTGTTGATGCTTGCGACATCGCAGGTTTCATCATTTATTGTCTTGGAGAGGATTGTCATGTCAGCACCTAAAAGCTATTGACAAACCTTGATCTTGCATCATGTTGCCGAAAGGCTTCTGAAAAGTAGGTTACCTTGTACCTTGGTGCAGGTTCGCGGGGCTTGATAAAAGTCGCCTTCAGCACATGCGATGGTCGGGGGCAGGGATGTTCAGACGTTTCTACTTCGACGTCGACAATGGACGGGAAACGGTTCGAGACGACCAGGGCGTCGAGGCTGAGGACCTGGAGCAAGCGTTGGCCGATGCCCGAACCGTCATCAGCGAAATAGCCGATGACCTGAAGGCCATCGATATGGATAGTCTCTGGACGCTCGTCGTACGTGACGAGACAGGATTGACGGTCGCGCATCTGCCACTCGGATTGTTCTCTCGATCACAGCAAGGATAGTTTTTCGCCAAGACGGGGACCGGCCTGTTCAAGGCGCAGGTCATCCACCGGCGCGGACCATGGCGCTCATTCGAAGCGGTCGCGTTCGCCACCGTCGAGTGGGTGGACGGGTTCGACGCCCGCCGACGGCTCGGACCGGTCGGCCACGTCCCTCCTGCCGACGCGGAGGCGCGCTCTGAGACCCGAGCCAAGATCTCAGCCCTGGCCGCCTGACCGGGACGCGGCGGCCTCCGGAAAGCCCGGCGCGATTCCCCTTCGACGGCTTGGCCGCTGTTTGCCCGACCCAGTGGTAAGGCCTCGTTAACCATGATCGCCCAGAGAGGTCTCACCAGCCCATCGCTGGCCTTCCACGCCCACGCGATCCTCCGCTCAACACGCGTGGGCGTGGAAGCAAACCGCCTCGACCGCCGCGGCCGGCTCTGGCCCGGGCCGGACGGGCGGCTGACACCGCGGCGGATCGCGGTGCAGACACGCGAAGCACGCGCTTGGTGTCCGCCAGCCCGGACGCGGCGATCTGCGGGTCGGAACCACCGGAGCAGTGACGGGCGCCGACCGCCCATGGCGCGCATGCAGTCCAGCCGTTCGGGGACAGCGTCACGCGCCTGCCCGGTGTGATCGCTTCGCACAGGAGGGCGCGCAGCGCGCGAGATCCGGCAGCGGTCGACGCCTTCCGATGTTTCGACGACGCGAGGCGATCCGCATCGGGCCTCGGTGCGTGCCGCGCATCGCTCGGCTTGAGGCCCGAAACAATGCCGGCTTCTCACGGCAAAAACGCGGACCGGGTTTCCGGAAGGAGCCTGATTGATCGCATCCGCACCGGCAAGCTACTGTCCCGGCAACACTTTGCCGGGAGGACGGGGATGGCCCGCGACACGATCTACGACCGCGACCTCGACCGCGTGCCGGCCAACCATCAGCCGCTGACTCCCCTGCTCTATCTCGAACGGGCCGCGCGGGTTTTCCCCGATCAGGTCGCCGTCACCCACGGCGCCCTGCGGCGGCCCTACCGCGACCTCTATGCCCGCGCGCGCCGTCTCGCCTCGGCGCTGGCGGCGCGCGGGATCGGCCGCGGCGACACGGTGGCGGCGCTGCTCGCCAACACCCCCGAGATGATCGAGTGCCACTACGGCGTGCCGATGACCGGGGCCGTGCTCAACACCCTCAACACCCGTCTCGACGCCGACGCGATCCGCTTCTGCCTGGAGCATGGCGAGGCCAAGGTGCTGATCACCGACCGCGAATTCGCCAAGACGGCCGCGGCGGCCCTCGGCGGCCTCGCGACGAAACCCTTCGTCATCGACGTCGACGACCCCGAATATGACGGCCCCGGCGTTCGCCTCGGCGAGACCGACTACGAGGCCTTCCTGGCCGGCGGCGACCCGGAGCACGACTGGAATCTGCCGGACGACGAGTGGGACGCGATCACGCTGAACTACACATCGGGCACCACGGGCGACCCGAAGGGCGTGGTCTACCACCACCGCGGCGCGGCCCTGCTGGCGCTCGGCAACGTCATCACGGGCGGGCTCGGCCAGCACCCGGTCTATCTCTGGACCCTGCCGATGTTCCACTGCAACGGCTGGTGCTTCCCCTGGACGCTGTCGATCGTGGCCGGCACCCATGTCTGCCTGCGGCAGGTGCGGGCCGAGGCGATGTACCGGCTGATGGATGAGCACGGGGTCACGCATCTCTGCGGCGCGCCGATCGTCATGCAGATGCTGATCAACGCCCCCGATGCCGAGCGCCGCGACCTGCCCCGGCGCGTCGCCTTCTTCACTGCCGCCGCGCCGCCGCCGGAAGCGGTGTTGGCCGGCATGTCGGAGGCCGGGTTCGACGTCACGCACCTCTACGGCCTGACCGAGAGCTACGGCCCGGCGGTGGTCAATGCCTGGCACGCCGACTGGGACGCGCTCGCGGCCGACCAGCGGGCGGCCCGGAAGGCCCGCCAGGGCGTGCGCTATCCGGTTCTGGAAGCGCTCGACGTCCGCGATCCGGAGACGCTGGAGCCGGTGCCCGCCGACGGGGCGACGATCGGCGAGGTGATGATGCGCGGCAACGTGGTGATGCGCGGCTATCTCAAGAATCCCGCCGCCACCCGGGCCGCCTTCAAGGGCGGCTGGTTCCGCACCGGCGACCTCGGGGTGAAGCACCCGGACGGCTACGTCCAGCTCAAGGACCGCTCGAAGGACATCATCATCTCGGGCGGTGAGAACATCTCGTCGATCGAGGTCGAGGACGCGCTGTTCAAGCATCCGGCGGTCGCCGCCGCCGCGGTGGTGGCCAAGCCCGATCCGAAATGGGGCGAGACGCCCTGCGCGTTCGTCGAGCTGAAGCCGGGCGCGACGCCCAGCGCCGACGAGCTGATCCAGTGGTGCCGGGGGCGGCTGGCCTCCTACAAGCTGCCGCGCCACGTCGTGTTCGGGGAATTGCCCAAGACTTCGACCGGCAAGGTTCAGAAATTCATCCTGCGCGCGCGGGCCCGGCAGGACGGGGCCTGATCCAGACGCCGTCCGCCAGCGCTGCGCGCCAGGACGGCCCCAGGCTTGGCAAACCGGCGGGCCGCTCAGGCCTGGGGCGGGGTCCGGCGGTCGGCGCGGACCGGCACGGGCACGGGCTTCAGCGCGGACCGGGCGTCGCGGAGGTCGGACACGATCTGGGCGAAGAACGCCTGGAACGACATCAGGCTGAACAGGGCGATGGAGGCGACCAGGGCGGCGGAGACCAGGGTCTTGGCGGTAGCGGGGTCCACGGCGTGAGTCCTTGCTGGGTCTCGTCCCGGGCGATCCGGGCGAGAGGCGCCGCGCACGGCGCCGGTGTCCTCCCAAAGTGGGCGCGCCGCGACCGCGGCGCCAGCGTTGCCGTGGTCGCGCCTGGCATGCGCGTGGGTTCGGGCTCGTGCCGCGCGTCACGTGGCGTGACGGTGCAGCTTTCGAGGCTGGCCGCGCGTTGCGTTTCCCGCAATAAGCGCCCGCGCGGCGCAGGGCGCATCGGGAGAGACGGCATGGCCGGCAACGGCATCGCGAACGGCGCCCTCGCAGCGCTGCTCGCCGTTCAGGGGGCGATCCTGGCCGTGGGACCATCCCGGGCGCAGGGAATGGTTCCGGTCCAGGTCCCGGCGCCAACCCGGGCCGCGTCGCAGGCCGCGCCTCCGGGAACCGTCCCGGCACCGGCGCGGGAACCGGCCCAGCCGTCCGGTCTGGCACCGGACGAGCCGGTGACCCGGGCCGGCTACTTCTACATCGGCGGCCGCTACCAGAAGCTCGGCGACAAGACCGTGATGGTCGGCCAGATGTTCGTGCAGTCGCGCACACCGGCGCGGGTTACGCAACCCTACCCGCTGGTGATGGTGCATGGCCTCGCCCAGACCGGCGTGAACTTCCTCGCCACGGCGGACGGTCGCCCGGGCTGGGTGCAGTCTTTCGTCGAGAAGGGCTATCAGGTCTACGTGGTCGATCAGGTCGGGCGCGGGCGCTCGGGCACCAACCCGGAGGTCTACGGTCCCTATGACCGGCTCGGCAGCCGCAGCCTCGAGCGGACCCACACGGCACCGGAGATCTACGATCTCTACCCGCAGGCCAAGCTGCACACCCGGTGGCCGGGCGGGCCCGGCGTGCAGGGCAATGCCGGCTTCGATCAGTTCTTCGCCAGCCAGGTCCCGTTCCTCGCCAACAGCCAGCAGACCGAGGAACTGGTCGATCCCGCCCTGCTGGCGCTGCTGGACAAGGTCGGGCCGGCGATCCTGCTGACCCATGGCCAGGCGGCGCTGTTCGGCTGGGCGGTCTCGGATGCCCGCCCCGACCTCGTGAAGGCGCATGTCTCGGTCGAGCCGGGTGGGCCGCCCTTCTTCGACGTGCAGTTCCGTGGCGGCAAGGATTTCTGGGAGAAGGCCGGCGACGGCCGCGCCCGCGCCTACGGGCTGACCCGTATGCCGCTGACCTTCGATCCGCCCGTGAAGGCGCCGGAGGACCTGATCGTGGCGCAGCAGGCCAAGGCGGCGGACGGGCATGTGCGCTGCTGGCTGCAGGGCGAGCCCGCCCGGACCCTGCCGAACCTCGCGAAGGTTCCGACCGTGCTGGTCACCGCGGAGGCCTCCTTCCACGCCCCCTACGACACGTGCACGGAGGCGTTTCTGGCCCAGGCCGGCGCCAAGCCCGACGTGATCCGCCTCGCCGACCGGGATCTGCACGGCAACGGCCACATGATGATGCTGGAGACCAACAGCGACGCCGTGGCCGACATGCTGGCCGGCTGGATCGCCGGCCGTATGAAGTAACGCCGGGCTCTCCAACCGGAGCCCCGCCCGCGATCCACCCCCTGCCCCGAGGGCGGAGGCGCCGGGCTGCCCGGGCGCCCCGGTCCCGGTAGAGCGCGCCGTGCCGGCCGCGCCACCGAGGCGTGTCGCAGCAGCAACAGCCATCGCCTTCCGCGCGAAGGCCGCTTGCGGCCGCGCTTGGCTGGCCGTAGTCCGGGTGGGAGAAACGCTAATAATCACAGTAGTTTATCACAGTTCTAAACAGCACGGCAACCGCGTCGGTCCCGGATCTGGCGAACGCGACCGGCTGCCCGCGGCGTCGCACACGGCTAGGTACAATGAGAGTCGCTCACCCCCGTCCCGGCGCCGAGCGCCCCCCCCTGCGTCCCACCCTGCGCGCCCTTCTGGCCGGCGTCTCGCTCGCCATCCTGGCGCAGGCCGCCGCGAGCCCGGCGCTGGCGCAGGACGCCACGCCGCCGCGCCGCGGCGTCTCAGGCCCGCCGGCCGGGAGCAGCGTGCAGCTCGAGGAACTCAGCGTCGAGAGCCAGGGTGGCGCCGCCCCGGTCCCGGCGGCCCGGGCTGGAGCGGCCGCCCGCGCGGTGGAGAGCCCGACCGGGCCGATCGACGGCTTCGTGGCGAAGCGCTCGGCCACTGCGACCAAGACCAACACGCCGCTGATCGAGACGCCGCAATCGATCACCGTGGTCGGCCGCCAGCAGCTCGACACCCAGAACGCCCAGACCCTGACCCAGGCGACCCAGTACGTCGCCGGCACCTATGCGGGCACGTTCGGCGCCGACACGCGCCTCGATTTCTTCCAGCTGCGCGGCTTCGTGGTCAGCGATTACGGCCTCTACCTCAACGGCCTGCAGCTCCTGAACTACGGCTTCGCCTACAGCCGGGTGAACACGTTCGGGCTTGAGCGCATCGAGGTGCTGCGCGGCCCTGCCGCGATCCTGTTCGGCGCCGGCAATCCCGGTGGCCTGATCAACCAGATCAGCAAGCGCCCGACCGAGAACCCGTTCGGCTACATCGAGGTCGGCGGCGGCTCCTTCGACCAGCGCTACGCCGCCTTCGACGTCGGCGGCCCGGCCGACCGGGAGGGCCACTGGTTCACACGGCTCACCGGCTATGCCCGCAACGGCGGCACGCAGGTCCAGGGCGCGCCGGACGACAGCTACTCCATCGCCCCGGCCTTCACCTATAAGCCGGACGGGTCGACCAAGTTCACGGTGCTGTCGAGCTTCCAGCACGACAACACGGCGGTGACGGCGAACTTCCTGCCCTATTACGGCACGGCGCGGCCCACGGTGCTCGGCCTGCGCATCCCGCGCGCGCTGAACGTCGGCGATGCCGGCTTCAACACCTACCAGCGCGACCAGGCCTTCATCGGCTACGAGTTCGAGCACGTCTTCGACGACACCTGGGCGGTGCGCCAGAACGCCCGCTACGCCTACACGCAGAGCTATCAGAACTCGTATATCGGCCAGCTCGGCTACACCGACCCGCTCCAGACCCGGCTCGGCCGCTACCTGTTCCGGGACAACGCGAAGATCGCGCAGCTCGACGTCGACACCCAGGCCGAGGCCAGGTTTTCCGACGGCTTCTTCCGCCACGACTTCCTGATGGGCGTGGAGTACCGGAACTTCCAGATCCACGACAACCAGGCCTCGGGCTTCCCCGGCCCGGACCTCAACATCCTCGCGCCGATCTACGGCCCGCAGGCGGTCTCGGCCTCGCCCTACCTGATCAACGCCGACTCGTTCCAGCAGGTCGGCCTCTACTTCCAGGACCAGATCAAGCTCACCCCGGAGCTGACCCTGATCCTCGGCGGCCGCCAGGACTTCGTCCAGAACACCGTCTACGACCGCCTGAACCCGGCCAACACGAACGGCCGCAACGACAGCGCCTTCACCTACCGGGCGGCGGCGATCTACAATTTCGACTTCGGCCTCGCGCCCTACATCATGTACGCGACCTCGTTTCAGCCCGAGGTCGGCACCGACATCAACAACCGGGCATTCAGGCCCGATACCGGCGATCAGGTCGAGGGCGGCATCAAGTTCGAGCCGCCCGGCCAGGGCTATTTCCTGACGCTGGCGGGCTTCGACATCCACCGCAACAACGTGCTCACCCCCAACCCGGTGAACACGATCTTCCAGACACAGGTCGGCGCGGTGCGCTCCACCGGCTTCGAGGCGCAGCTGGTGGCCAACGTCGCCGACGGCCTCAACCTCGTGGCGTCCTTCACCAAGCTCGATTTCACCACCGTGCGGGATGCCGATCCGCTGCGGGTCGGCAAGATTCCGGTCAACATCCCGCAGACCCAGGCCTCGCTGTTTGCCGACTACACCATCCCGTTCGGGTCGTGGCGCGGCTTCGGCTTCGGCGGCGGCGTGCGCTACGTCGGCAGCTCGTTCGCCGACGTGGCCAACACCCTGCGGGTGCCCGACTACGTGCTGTTCGACGCGCAGGTGCACTACGATTACGAGAACTGGCGCTTCCAGGTGAACGCCGCGAATATCGGCGACCGGCGCTACGTCGCCTCCTGCCAGTCGAACGTCTCGTGCTTCTACGGCGAGGCCCGGCGGGTACTGGCGAAGGTCAGCTACAAGTGGTGAGGCGGGGCGTATCGTCGTCCCGCCAGGGCCGGCTTCCGGGCGTCGCCCGCTGACGGTTGTCCGACCCAGGCCGTCCTCCCGAAGGATCGCCGCGCGGCGCAGGCCTCAAGGCGATCTCCGGGAACCGCCACGATGCCCGGGGTGCTCCTTGGGGATCCGCGCATGCGGGCACCCGGTGTGAGGGAACAAGCCCCAGAGCGATGCAGATCCTGCCGCGCTGGGCGCAAAACCGCTCATGTGGCACCGCAGAGATCGGGCACATGTCACTGTCGAAAAATGGCAAAACCGTTTCGTATGCAGTCTCGAAGCGTCACGCCCTGGTGGTCCGCGCGACCTCCCGGACGTCCCGCTTGACCTGCCGCCATGTCCGCCAGGGCTCCAGGTTCGAGAGCGCCATCCGGCGCGCTCCGAGCCAGCCGAGCAGGAGGGCTACGATCAGGAACGGTGCGGCGACGATCAGCGCCGCCGGCGCCTCGGAGCCGAGCGGCACCGCCAGCAGTTTCACCACGGCGTCGAGGCCGAGGAAGAAGATGACGATCAGCAGGATCGGGATGGTTCCGACGATGCCGATGAGCGACACGATCGCTCGGATATTGCCGTCGGTCTCGGTCCGCGCCAGCTGCAGCAGGGCCTCGATATGGGCTGTCCCGGCGCGCAGGGCCGCGACCAGCAGGGCCAGGGTTCCGTCGGGGTGTTGGCGCATCGTTCGGGCTCTTCCTCTCCGGCGCTGGACAGACCCGGGCCAACGGGGCCGCCGGCCGAAGCGTTCCGCCCCGGTGCCTCACAGCATCAGCAGCACGGCGCCCAGGATCACCAGCGTCGCGAGGCCTGCCAGCACGACGGCCCGGGTGGCGCCGTCGGCCTCGTCCGAAGCCCGGGCCGGTCCTGCGGCCTGAACCGGTGCCGGGTCCCGCGCCCCGGACGCCGCGGTGCCGGCCCCGTCCGTCAGCCGGACCGGGGGTGGCACCCCGGGATCCTGCGCCGGGAGGGTCAGCGCGGTCGCGACCGGCCGGTCCGTTGGCGGTCCGAAGGCCTCGGGTTCGACGCTGATTCCGGCCGCCTCGAGTTCCAGCATCACCAGGACCAGGTCGTCGACCGCCATGCGCTCCACCGGCAGCGTGGCCCGCAGGTCGTCCGCCGAGAGCTCCCCGCTGGCCCGTCCCAGGGCGATCAGCCGGTCGAGTGTCCCGCGATCGATGGTCTCCGACATGCCCGGCCCCCGTCGTGCCGCCCTGCCCGCCCACCGGTAACCCGCGAACAGCCCGCGGGTTACCGGCGCCTCAGCGGCCGAGCGCAGGCGCTGCCGGCACGGCTCCGCCGGCTCCCAGCCGGTTCGCGCCGCGCGAGCCCGGCCGATCCCCGAGCATCGGCCGCTCGACCAGGTACCAGCTCAGGATCCCGAGGGGGATGGCGGCCGCCAGTGCCAGGCCCGCCACCGTCCAGGGGGAGATCCCGGGGATGCGGGCGATCAGCAGGTTCTGAAGCGGCCAGGCGTAGAGGTAGAGCCCGTAGGAGGGATCGACCTGCGCGGTGGCGCGGCTGAGGGCGTTGGGGCGCACCGCGAAGGCGAACCAGAAGATCAGGTAGCCGCCGAGGATCGCGAAGGCCGGCTCGGCCAGCGGCCGGCTGAACATCAGCGGCAGGAGCAGCAGGGCGGCTGCGGCCGCGCCGCGCGGGGTATAGGCGATCCGGTCGGCGAACAGCCGGAAGGCGCCGCCGCAGGCGAACACGAAAGTGAGCCGGATCATCTCCGACAGGGAGCCGAGCGCGTCGCCCGGATGCGCGATGGGCAGGTAGAGCCAGCGCAGGGCCAGCAGCGCGCCGAGGCCTGCCATCAGGGCGAGGTAGCGCCCGCGCCGCCGCAGGGCGCGGGCCGTGCCGACGAGCCCGAGCAGCAGGTAGCAGCCGAACTCGCAGGGGATCGTCCACATCGCGCCGTTGAGCAGCGGATAGGGCAGCTCTGCGAAGGCGCCCGGCACGACCGGCATCAGCAGCAGCGACAGCCGGAGCAGGGTCTGCAGGGGCGAGGCCGCCGCGAGATCGCCGCCGCTCAACGGGGCGACGACCGCGATGCAGAGGAGCGAGGCCACCACGAAGGCCGGGTAGATTCGCCGCACCCGCCGCAGCACGAAATCGCCGAAGGAGCGCTTGGCGCAGTAGCTCGCGGTGATCAGGTAGCCGCTCACCAGGAAGAACCCGTCGACCGCGACCTCGCCGAGCGACAGGGTGCCGAAGACCTGCGTGAGCAACTCGCGCGAGCGATCGCCGTCCACCAGTTCGGGGGCGTGGGCGAGGATCACCAGAACCGCGAACAGGAGACGCAGCGATCCGAAATTGTTCGCCCTCCGCTCCGGGCCGCCTACCGCCTCCGCCACCTGTATCCGCTCCACGATCTCTCTGACGGCGACCAGGGGCCGGAAAACACGGCGCGAAGGCAAGGGCCCCGGGGCAACACCGATGCCGGATCTGCGCTGTCCTGTCGGCGGAGCACGACGGCATCGCCGCCGTTGCGCCGGCGCCGCCGTTGGGCTAGGGAATAGCCACGGCCTGCACCCGTAGCTCAGCTGGATAGAGCGTTGCCCTCCGAAGGCAAAGGTCACACGTTCGAATCGTGTCGGGTGCGCCA